>SAMEA104315439__coassemble_81_pt1 | contig 77308 bp, 67 predicted proteins | sample SAMEA104315439__metabat2_low_PE_048 | metagenome-assembled genome bin SAMEA104315439 (sample SAMEA104315439) | gut metagenome | biome: Monkey gut; feature: monkey-associated habitat; material: faeces | place: China | collected 2013 | reverse complement strand
TAACTTTTACATCTGTTATTGAATTTGCATATTCTGTATCTGCTTTTGTGAAAACCACTTCACTTCTTGTTGTATTTTTAACATCCCAACTAATTCCAGGATCTCTCATAACAAATAAAATTGCATTACCAATGCTTCTTTCAGCACCATCGCTTGGACGATTAATTACCTCAAAATCACCATATGCATTTCTAACAATTAGAGTTGAACTACCGCCACCATCTAGATTGTATGCTTCAACACAACCAGCAAGTCTCATAGTTTCACCTAATTGATAATATGACATACCTACTTCATAATCAGAAGGTTTACCACGGCCATCACAAACCATTAATACTGTTGAACCATCTTCCTTAAAGCCAACAACTGTACGAGGGTGTGTAGTTTTAACAAATGATAAATTTGAACCAGCACCTAATGGTTTACTATTCTTTAATACTGTAGCCGGAAGTGTTCCATCAACAGAATCGCCAAAGCCACATAGAACGTTAGGAACTTGTTCCCATTCACCTAATAATGGATATTGGCAACGTACATAATCGCCAGTATTAAGGAAACTATCAAGACTTCCATCTTTAGATGCAATATAGAATTCACGATAAATTGTTGAACCTTCAACCATACGAGGTTTTGTTACAGTTAAATCATTTACAACACTCTTAATTTCACCTTTAACAAATGGTAAAGATGTATATTTAGAAATACGACATGCATCATATTGGCCAACATAAACAGTATAGCCAGTTAGATCAAATTCAGCTTTAGCATCTTTTGTATATACGCTAACACCAGTTTCACTTGGAGCAGCATTTACCGCATTAACAGGGATTGATCTGATTACTTTATTGTTTTCATCCACTACTTGAACATACATCACACTACTCATTGATGCACCACCAACAATAGGGGTATTATCATTACGCCATCCAATTGGAGTTGATCCTGAAGCAGTTTGATATACTTCACCATCTTGAACATGCCATTTAGTAGGTTCTTTAGTTCCATTAATATCGAATGAATCGCCATTTACAGCCGCAACAACAATCCAACCAGGGTTTTTGTTTTCAAAGTCCATTGCGGTAGTTCTAACAGTTGAAGAAGCCCAACCATCAATAGAACCTTTTGACCAAGATACTACTCTAACATCTTGGTTAGCAATTGGTAAATCAACCCATTGAACAGTGTTATGGCTATAAGTATAATTGGCTTTTGATTCATCATAAACACCAGTGTCAACACCATTATATAAAGTTTTTAATCTTTCTTTATAAAGAGTTACACCACCCATTAAGTTTCTTGTTTCCAAATCGCCAACGCGAATTGCTGAATCAGATAATCTTACTTCTTGATTTGCCTCATCAGCAGCTTTTACTAATCCAATGTTCTTTGTAAAAGCTAATTGGAAAACTAATAATAAGCTTAACACTAAACTAAAAATACTAATTTTCTTAATCTTTTTGATCATTTTTATTTTCTACCTTTCTATAAATTTTTATATATTGCTTGAATGACAATTTTACTGATACATAAATTGCCAAAGCGATACCTATAATAAACATTACATAGTAGAATAAGATTGATACAATTACAATAATCGCAACTGCTATTAAAATTAAAATAGTTCTACCAATATCTTTAAAAGCCATTATCATAGCTAACTTTACGTATTGAATTATTTTCAAATCTGAAAAATAGACTAACACAAGTGGTAAATGTATAACTAGGAAAGTTGCCATAAAAATAAATGAAATTGTTAACAATAATCCTAATAAATATCCTACACTTTTACCTTGGTTTACATAAAAGAATTTAAAACTATTATATAAAAGTAATACCAAACAACAAGCAAAAATTCCTATGACGAATGCTTTAATATAATGAGTTTTGAGACTTTTAAAGAAATCTTTAAATATCGTATTAGTTAAATTATCTTCATATTGTCTTATCACATCTGTGACCGCAACAATAGAAGGAAACAACCATAATATTACGGGTATTAAAGTAAGATAAAACCACACACTTTCTGTATTCTTACTAAATAATGAGTAGATAAATAACGCAATAAAAGAGGGAATGACAACACAAAAGTTCAGCAGGACAAGGCGCAATACATAATCTAAAAATCTATATAATTTACCTTTTGTTAAACTTCTTGTTGACATTCCCTTATTCTCCTTTATTTATTATCCAATGATACCAGATCTTTCAACGCCCTCAATGAATAAACGTTGTACAAATAGATATCCTATAAGTAATGGTAACATCATCAATAACGCAGCCGTATTAGAAATGATTGAGGCAAACTGAGCATTGTCTTTTACTTCATCACTTACTAAATTAGCTAAGTGTTTAAATTGTGGTGATTTAAGAAAGCCTGAAATCCATTCCGCAATGTTAATTAACTTCATTGTTAGCATTGGGAAAGAGTCACCACTTATTTCATACATTTTTGTGTAATACACATCGTTCCATTGCCATACAAACGCAAACAACGCAACGGTTGTAATAGCACCACGAGCATTCGGTAACATTACGCTCCAGAATGTTCTGATAACGCCAGCACCATCGATTTGGGCTGATTCTTCAAGTTCAATAGGGATACCCCTAAAGAATTGTCTAAAGATAAAGATAAAGAGTGCTGATCTAATACCTTGTCCTGTTAATGACATAATATAGAATACAACATCATGTCCTTCACCTTTTAAAGCAAGTCCTTTACCATGATTAAACAATTTAATAATACCTAAAACATCGAAATTAGCAAAGTACAACGACCTTGATAAGGCGACTGTTTGTGGAGGTACAATTAGTGTTAACATTATAATCCAGAAAAGTATATTACTGCCTTTAAATTTAAGTCTTGCGAAAGCATAACCTGCAAGGGCTGTTGATAGAACTTGACAGATTGTGGAAATTGTAGAAACTTTTATGTTATTAAGCAACGCTCTCCAGAAATCCATAATTGCAGCCGCAATTGTAAAGTTAACTGTTGTAAAGGTTTTTGGAATATATTTTACTAGTGGATCATTAATATCAAGAGGATCACGTAATGCAAATGTAAATTGTTCAAAAATTGGGAAAATGATAATGAATGATAAACCAAAGATTAGGAATCCACGAAGAATTGAAAAGCTTACTTCACCGGCTTTTTTAGTTCTTACAGCTCTTTTAACAGGGTTTTTAAGTTCTTCTTTTATTTCTTCATATTTGTTCTTTACCTTAGTTTTAATCGCATCAAAATTGATTTTCTTTTTGTCTTTTTTATCTAAGTTATTATCTGCCATTTACATCTCCTCCTTTCTACTTTTTATCGTCATAATAGAATACAAATCTAGACACAATACCTATCATAACTACTAGGATTAGAACGGCCGCACCAAAGTAAATCCATGACATTGCCGCATGCCTACCATAGGCTGAATTCTTGTATTGTAAATCTATAACATCATTAATATCTGAACGTAAGAAGGAGTCAACAATTGTATAAACCATAACAGTAATAATCATTGGTGATACCATTGGTAAGGTGATCTTCCAGAATGATTCATATTTAGTGGCGCCTTCAATCTTCGCTGCTTCATATAAGTGTTTAGGCACTGATTGTATAGCCGCAAGGAAGATTAGAATTTGTATACCTGAATAAGATATTGTATTATAAATTGTTGAGGTAATACCATTCAAGAACGTAACTAAGGTCTTTGGTACCTTAAGACTAATCAAGAATGTTTGCATATTAAACAATTCTGATAGCGCATTTTTACCACCTTGACTGGCAAGTGATGATAATGAAGAAGCAGATTCAAGTGCACTTGTAACAGCTTCTGAGTTAAAGATTACTGGTAGGAAGAAGATAGCTCTTACAATACCACGGCCTTTAAACTCACCATTTAACATTACCGCAATCAATAAACTAAAGATAGTAATAACGATTGTATCAATAACTGTTGATTTAACTGTACTTAGTAATTGCACTGGGAAATCAGCATTTTCTCTTAATGCATATACATAGTTGAAGAAAATTGTTTTTACTGAAGGGTCAGTAACTAAATAATTCTTATCTTGAATTGCTTCTTGAGTAAACGCTTGACCAAAGTGAATAATTGGTCCACCTTGTACTAGTTCAAGGGTACTTAATGAATAAATGAATGACATAATTAATGGATAAATAAAGAATATTAAGAAACCTAAAATAGTCGGTAACAAGAATAAAACTGATACACATACTTTTTGTTGTTCATATCTTAATTTATCATAAGTCTTGCTCTTTATCCATTTAAGTGGCCAGAAAATATAGAACACATAATGTAAACCAATGCCAATGTAATGGAATACATAATCTTTAAAGAAATTAACGATTTTTGTCCAAATATTTTTAATCCATGTACCAAGTGAAAATTTATTTCCTTTAACTTCGGCCTCAATTTCATCTAAGTTAACTACTTTATCTTCAGCCAAATATCTTTGTTTTACTTTTTCAATCTCAGCTTCATATGCTTCAATTTCAGCTTTTTTCTTTGCTCTCTTTTTAGCTTTAGCTTTATTATCTAATTTCTTTAGACAATGAATGCCATACCAACCAAGTACCACTATAGCAGTGGCTATAATAATTATTAAAAATTTGATCATTGTGCCACCTCCTATAGTTTCTTGTAACTCTTTGCAGCTATTGTACCAACACCAGGGATGTTGACTGAAGCTAAAGAGTAATTTAGTATAATATTAATTTGTTTTCCTGCACCATCTGAATAAGTTACTTTAAATACATTTGTATCAAGTTTTTCATGAGCCACAAGTTGGCAACTATATATATCTAAATCAACAAGTGTATCATAAATTGTTTGAACTTCATGTAACCAATTAGAGTATTCAGTATTGTAATAATAATTATAATTTGTTTTTATAAGTTCAGATGAACTATCATATGTGAATGTAAATTGAGGGTTTGAACCAGTTTCAATTAATTTCATAATATGATAATCTATCGTTTTTTCAATATTCATATTGATGCTTTCACCAGAATAATCAAACATACCATTAATTACTAATTGATAGAATGGAATTGAGTAGTCAAGTAATTCCTTTTGAGTTGATTCAAATGGAACATCTTTAGCATGACTTATAAACTCAAATGCATAATCATATGGTTGATATAAATTGATGTTTTGAATATTTTTAGCAACTAATTCAAGTGATCTAATTTGTTCTTGAATAGCATTTATTTTGAACATTTCATTGTTTTTCTTATAGTCACCTGCTAGAGCAGAACCAAATTTATCAATTGATATTGAATTAATACCTATGTAATTTTTCTTAGCCGTATCTTTACCAAATAGTTTGATATAAGAGTCAACTAATGATTCTGTAAAGCGATAGTAATAATGTGGTGAAACTACTTCAATTTTGTTAGTTTTTTTGTTATAAGCGTTTGTACTTAAGTCATATGGATACTTATTGATTATTTCCCCTATAACATCACGAGTAGTATAATGATTAGAACCAAAGCTTTCTTGATAATTGTTTATTTCTCCAATACTTACATATGGATAAATTGTTGCATTTTTATGTTTTTCAATAAGTGCTTTTAATTGTTTCTTTGTGCCTAGTAAACTACTTAATTTTAATGACTTAAATGTAGTATTTACTAAAGCTTCTTTACGCCAACCATTGTAGAATACATTAATATATTTAATACCTAAATCATTGTATTCTTCAATCATTTTACCAAGTTCTTCATATGTTGTCATAGTACCTTTAGCAGAGTAACTAAATCCTGCAAAGTTGTCTTTATAAGTATACGCACCTATAACATCTATATCTAAAACTGGTGTAGTTGTTGTATCATGTTTGCTATTTAATTTTTCATATCTCTTTAACAAAATTTCACGATAAAGTTGAGCAATTTCAGAATATGTATATTCTTTAGTTCTGCCACTTTCACCCAAAATCTTAAAGTCGATTATGATATCTTCTGTTATTAATTGTTTAGTAAATTTTTGAACTGGGTCTTTAGAGTAAGTACCAATATAAACCATTTGAGATTCACGTAAATATGCTCTAAAATAGTTTTTATTATTTGTTTCACCTAAATTACCATAACCAGATGTTGTAGCACGTAACTCAAGTTGTGAAGCCATTTGTTCAACATCAGCGATAATTGCGGAAGTGCCATTAACAACCGCATACATTGGTAACATAATATCATAACTTGTTACTTGTTTAGTAGCACTAGTTTGTGATAAATCTGTTGTATATATACGTTTAACATATGGATTGTATAAATTACTCTTACCATTGTCATGTTCTAGAATGGAACCACTACCATCTGGAATAATTGTATAACCATTAACACCTTCTGGTGTTGATGTGAAATAAGGTAATATGTCAAGTTTACAAATGTCAAAATTACCATATTGACGAATTGAATTACCAGGAACGATAACTTTCAATCCTTCTTCAGTTAAATCATATTCTATTGCGACCTCAAACACAAGGTCATTTTTTTGATTTTCAACACCAAATGTTTTGTTATCTTTTTCTAGGTCTGATTTTGAATAACCGCACCATTCATATAACCATTTATGTAAGTTATTGATAACGATATCACTCATGAATTCAAAAGTTCCACCTTTATATTCATAATATTCAAAACCTTTTTCTTTAGCTTCTTGAGAATCTTTACCTAGTAGGTTATACCATGTATTAAGCCATTTACTAGATACTTGGTAACCTTTTTCATATTTCTTTTGTTCTTCTTGTAATTCAGCTTTTTTCTTAAGATCAGTTTCTGCCTTAATTTTGTCAGCTAATTCATTGTATTTTTTTGTAGAATATTCAATATCTGGAATTAAATTACCTTCACTGTCTTTTTCACCATTTTTTGCTTTTTCTGCGTTTCGCGCAAGTAATTCATTTACATGATCTCTACTGATATATTGTGGGAAATATGTGTAATTAATTCCACGTTTTGTTAAATGATACCAAACTTGCACAACAGGTATTTTAACACCATTTTCTTCTCTTTCTGTAATCTTGATTGCATAGTTAGGATCAACGCTACGGCCCTTACTATCGACAGTTGAAATTGCGTATGTGTAATTGCTATACTCAATTTCAGCACCTGCACTTGTACCATAAATTACATTCAATACTGTTGTTTGTTCAGTCTTTAATCTTGTTTCAACATTTTTAGGATTTGAATACCATTCATATCCTGTTCGCTTATCAACAACTTTAAATGTTGTTAAACCATAACTTAGCCAGAACTCATAATTATCATTTTCCATAACTTTTTGAAGACGGTTAAAGTATTCAGCAAGAGTTGGTAATGTACGAGCCTTAGCAGCGTCAACTAGTTCATTAAGTTCACTTTGTTCATTTTCTAATTCATTAATTTTATTGGCGTCTTTAGTTTTAGCTATTTCATAAGCACTACTATTTAAAACATCAGCTTTACCACAATCGTTGTAAATAGCCATGTATAAATCATAATCATTTTCTAGTTTATAACTATTGCTCATATCATCATATGGAGGATTTCCAGAAGGGATAAGAGCTTCACACCATTCTATGAATGTTCCAGTATAACCATTGTTTACAACAAAGTCATAAGCACTAAAATTATCATCTACTGCATATGCATTGAAACCACATAAATCAATAACCCATTCTTTTTTATTGTTATATTTGTTTATGGCGTTAAATTTTTCGAACAATTCATCACTATCAGCTGCTTGGTATAATGCACTCATCACATAAAGTAATTTACCTTTATAGCCATTCGCAAGTAATTGTTTGTAAATATTTGTTGTTTCAAAGTTTTCTATTATTTTTGTAAAATCTTCTTGTGAGCCTTTATATTCAAGAGATGGATCAGCAATTTTTGTATATAATGTATCAGTTTCTTTGATATCTTGAATACCTAATAGTTCAAATAACCAATCTTCTTTTGTCAAGGTTTCATCAATTCTATTTAATTTCTTTAACTCATTTTTAATTGCTGTCAATCTATTATTCATAGAATCAACAAGTAAATTTAATTCTTCTGTATAACGTGCTTTAGTAATTTTTTGTAATAATGTATCATCTTCATCATAAGGACTTTCGTATTCCGGACTATTATAGTCATAACGTTCCTCACCTTTTTTAAGTTCAGTATATGACTTGAAACCTTCAAGTTCATCCCAATAAGAATTAGGATACATATTTTTAAAGTTTGCATCTTCTGATTTATATCTATCAAAAATAAATATTCCTAATAAACTTATTGCAATCACTAAAATAATTGCAATTAATAATCTACCAAGGTAAGTCCAAAAAGTTTTCTTCTTCATTGTTCCCACCTCCTACACTAGTCTTGTCGCAATTTCTTTGTATATGGAGTATATAAATCCATATATTTGTTGCGATAAGTCAAATATTAATAGAGCAATAAATAATACTATACATAATGCTACAGCAGTCAAAATAATTGATATTATAGTTTTAAAAATACCATATTCATGGATTACAACAAAACCCATAAAACATGCATAACATAGTAAGACAATACTAACAATTTGAATTAAAGTTAAAAATTGAGCTTCATCTATTGTTAAAACATTACTTAAGATGATTCTTACAAAGCCTAATACTACAAATGGATGTAGGGCATAACAAATCATCATAAATATGTCTTTCATTTTTCCCTTACCATTCATAAGGGTTGTAACTGACCAATTAGCTACAGTAATTAACAGGACAGGAAGAACGCTTGTTACTAATATTCTTATAGTACTGAATTTTGTTTGGTCATTTTGGTTAAATGCAGGGCCTAAATATTTGTATGCAAGTATTTGTTCTAATACAAACATAATTAAGATAAATACGGCAACCCACATTTTTCCACGTTTTTCATTTTTAAATTCGGTATATCCTTTAACTGGATGTGTTAAAACATAACAAGGATATTTAACGGTTTCTTTATAGAAAATTCCTAGTTTTTGTTTTACTACTTTAGCTCCGGAAACAAATTGTTCCGTTTTGTTAAAGCGTAAAACTAAGATTAATCCTACTATCGCAAGTGCGACGATTACGATTAGTACTATCAAAGCTGTCATTATTCATCGCCTCCTTCATCAACATAAGGATTTGCTTTTTTCTTTTTAATGTATTTATAACTCTTTGTAGCAATAACTGCAACAATAAGTACAGCAACAACTGACATTATAACACTGAAGTATTTTCTTAACGTTGCATCACGATATAAGCTGTATGCTTTTGAATAATACTTAGCACTATGAGCAGTTTTAAAATATTGCATTGCTTCCTTGTAACCTTTGATATCTGTAGCACCACGTAGAATGCTCTTACCAATACCTAGATATGCAAGTTCATAGTTTGTATTAATTTTAATTACTTGACGCCATTTTTCTTCAGCTTTTTGAATTTCACCTTTTTGATATAATGATGTAGCCTCATTTACACATTCACCAAATTCAGTAGTAAGGTACACAACCATACTCTTTGAGAATGCATCTAAAACAACAACTAAGTCTTTAACTTGGGTATTTCCATTTGCATCTTGATATGTACGTTTTAAGTAATCAATCGCAATTGGGTTAGCTAAACAAAATGAAATTGTTTCACCTTGAGTTTGAGTTTTTGTACCACCTGGTTGTTCACCAGTTACATATAGAAGGTTACCTTCAGTATCGTATGTAAATAAACGACCACGTTTACTATCTACGGTTGTATAAATGGTACTTTCATCATTTACGGCAACCGCAACTAAATTAGAAGGGCCGATAATAACTGTTTGTTCATTGGTATTTGTAATATAACCAACATCACCGTTTGGTGCAACATAACCATTACGTTTCATTATATCTTTACCTGCGGTATTAATTGTTTTAATCATATTAGCTTGAGTTGTTCCTGTTTCTGCATCATCATCTGGTAGTGATGTAGCATATAGGAATCCATCACCATCCATTGTTATATTTGTAAACATTGGTGGTAAGTCTAATACTAATGAATTTAATTGTGCTTCTGAGAATATTTTTGCCCAGAATGCTTTTAATGGATTAGCTACTACTTCATTTTTACCAAGGAAACGGTTGAATGAACCTGTTCTTGTATATTCGTTAGCTTTAGCATATTCGATAATACCTTCATATACGTCTTTAGCTATACAGTATACACGTCCAGATACGTCAACCGCAACTTTTTGAGGACGATATAATGTACCTGCATCAGGGGTATCATCAATTGACTTGCCTTCATTTGGTTGATAGAAAGTAATATCATTTGGTGTTAAGAAAATGTTAACTATTTCAAAGTTTTCATTTAATTGAATAATTTCATTTCCTTCAGTGTCCGCAATATATATTCCATCTTTCGTAACTGTAATACCTTCAGGTGAACGAAGACGAATTGCGTATCTTTCATTATCTTCTGAATATGGAAGATATGGAGCACGTTTAGTTGCATCTGTAGCCGTAACTTGGCTAACGGTTATTTCAGGTAGTTTTGTATTAAATCTGTAATAATCATTTAATAATTTAACTAATTGTTTTTCAATTGTAGTAATTGTTCCATCTTCTAAAGTTATTTGTTCTTGTGAAAATGGAAATTCATTAATAATTTTTTCCCATTTAAACTCTTGGTTGACAATCGCAAGTTCACCAACTTTAGACATTTCTAAACTTTCGGCTTCTTTAATCACCTTGCCATCTTTAACTATTTCATTATGAAGATTAAATTTTGTGCTAGAAGTTGAATAATTCAATATATAAATTTTATTATTGTAAACTTCCATATCTTTTAAACCATCCATGCCAACTGTTTTATCTCTAAGTTCAGCCGGAACACTATCTGCTGGTTTAATTGTTGCACTATAATAAGTTGAATCATATGCTAATCCTTCAGCTGAAGGAACAACATTTTTAAAGAAATCATAATTATAACTCATTGCTTTAACTGAAGTAAGTGTAGGAATAGAAAGCATTACAAGTAAAACACTTAAAGCAAATACTAATTTTTTCATACTATTTTTTTGCATCACTTAGCCTCCTATTTCATACCTGAATGAGCCATTGTTTCAATAATTTGGCTTTGTGATAAGATAAATACAAGAATTGGAACGCTCATCATTATTAGCATAACAGCTGATGAAGTACCGGTTCTTGCGATACCGCCAGCAACAATTTGATGTAATGCATAACTTAATGGTTTAATACTTTCACTATAAATGAAGGTACCTCCATCATTGTTCCATAATTGTTGGAACAATAAAATTATTAGTGTAAGCCAGGCTGGTTTAACTAGGGGCATTACAACACGCCAATATATTTGAAATTCATTAGCACCATCAATTTTAGCAGATTCAATTAATTCCATTGGAATATCGCTCATAAATTGTTTCATCAAATATAATCCAAGTGAGTATGCAAATGCTGGAACAATGATAGCAAGTGGCGTATCAATTAAACCTAAGCAGCTAAATACCATGTATCTTGGGGTTGCGGTTACTTGAGCCGCGAACATTAATGAATAAACAACAAGGCCGAATATAATTTTACTTCCAGGGAATTTGTGTTTTGCAAGTGGATATGCGGCCATAGACGCGATTAACACGTGGCCAACTGTACCTGCAAGAGTAATAAAGATTGTGTTAAATAAATAACGAGAGAATGGCACCCAAGAATCTTCTAACAAAATTGATAAGTCTGTAAAGTTATCAAGTGTTGGATGTTGGAAGAATAACTTTGGTGGATAAATAAATAATTCATTTAACGGTTTAAATGCGGCACATATTGTATATACAAGTGGATATGCACTAAATGCACCAAATAGTAATAGTAGTAAGAACAAGGCAATGTCACCTGCAATACTACGACTAACTCTTTTACGTTTTTTAATTAATCTTTTCTTCTTTTGACGATAGAAGAAAAGTTCAAGTTTTCCCATTTTTGATTCATCACGAATACCGAACTTTTTAAGCTTTTTCTCTTGACGCTTTAAACGTTTTTTCTCGGCTTTGGATAGTTCTACGCCTGATATTTGGTCATCATCTATTTGAAACTTTTCATTCATATCATGTACCTACCCTTCTAAGAATTTTTCTTACTAATAAGTTAGCAGCAATCATAATGATAAATAAAATTGTTGCAATTGCCGATGCATAACCCATTTCCATTCTTATGCTTCCGTAGTCCATCAAGTGGGTTATGATCGTATGTCCTGCATACTCAATGGATGGGAATCCGGCTATTTGGGTCGATACATCAGCTACCGCTAAGCTCGATGTAATTTGCATTACGGCACCAAATAGTAGTTGTGATTTCATTTGTGGTAGAGTTATGTACCAAAGTTCTTGCCAACGGTTTTTAATACCGTCAATAGCACCAGCTTCATATAACTCACGGTTAACACCTTGAAGACCTGCAATAAAGGCAAGGAAACTTACACCAAGTGATAACCATAATTGAACAATAATTAGAATCCAAATAATATATTTTGCATCCTGTAACCAAGTAATTGGTTCTTTAATTAAATTTAGTTTTAACAATATTGAGTTAGCATAACCATAAATATCACTACTGAAAATTAACTTCCATACTAGGTATACGTTACCTGAAATTGATGGAGCGTAGAATATTAAGGTCATTATACTTCTAACAAGTGGTCTAAGTTCATTGATTAGCCATGCAAAGACGAATGCCATCAAATAACTTAGAGGACCTGTGATTACCGCAAGAATTGCAGTATTACGAATTGCGATAATAAATACTTTATCATCAACGAATAATCTCATATAGTTTTCCCAACCAATAAAGGATGGAGCTTCAAGTAAGTTGAAGTATGTAAAACTGAAATATAGAGACATAAGTACAGGGATTACGGTAAACATGAAGAATAGAATTGTATAAGGGGCAACTAAATAATAATACTGTCTCTTAACGAAAATTTCTCTTCTTAAATGTCCGCCACGTTTACTCCAACGTTCAATACGACGAATAATAGAAATACGATCTTTTTCAATACGATACTTTTGAAGTAGACGTTCGTGTTCTTTTAAATATTCACGATATGCTCTTTCTTTTGCATGTGTTTCATCTTCTTCTTCATCGATTGCATCATGGTTAATTATTTGAAGTGGATCTTCAATTGTAATAAAACCAGATTTGTTTTTCTTATGTTTTCTAACTTTTTCTTTCTTTGGCTTTTTACCGCCATTTGCTTCAATTAAAGCAAGTTCATTTTGTTTCTTTTCTTCTAAGTATGCGGCTTCAAATTCTTTTAGTTTGATTTTACTTTCCGCAACAAGAACTTTTAATTCCGCAATATTAGCTTTTACTGTCGCATAATACTTTTCATCTTCTACTTTCCAAGCAGCTTTCTTTTCTTTCATTGCGGCTTTAACAGCAGCTTTTTCTTCTACTTTTTCGCTTCTTGTAAGTTTAGTTGATGATGTACCTGCAATTGCCCCATAAGCATAATTGCTTATAATTAATTTTAAATCATAGTTAAGTTGTTTTACTAATGATTCATTTGTTTTAATTTGTTTTTTAAGGGTATCAGCTTTGGTTCTTTCAACAGACAATTTATCTGATACTTCTTTTACTTTATTAACATTGTTGCTAGTTTTATATTTTTGTAAAGATGTTTCAAGATTTGAAATATTTGCACAAACCACTTTAAATTCAATATTAGCTTGTTCAAGAGCTTCTTTTGCGGCTGCAGCCTTTTCTTCATTAACCTTTACACGGCGTAGTGTTTCTTTATTGTAGATTTTTTCTTCTAATTCTGCATAAGTAACTTTGCCTTCAACATAATCTTTTGCAAGTTGTTTACTGTCTTTCTTTGCTTTTCTTAATGCTAGTTCTCTTTGGAAACTTTGACTATTTTTATTACCACCACGAACAACTACAATAAATAGATAAACTAAAGCAATTATGCTAATAACTAATATAATTCCTAATGCTATTTTCACTTTTTAGTCATCTCCTTACTTTCGTAGTTCTAGGTCAAATTCATTACGTTTACGGTCAATTTCATTATTAATTGTATCCGCATATTCAAATAATACCTCACGTGGATTGTATGCATTATTAATTACTTGACGATAAGCATTTTCCATTTCACGACCAGTAATATAACTACCAGCAATTTGTGGAATTTCACGTGATTGTTCCCATTGTTTCATTAATACTTCTAGGTCCTTTTTAGGCCATGCAAGAGCATTTAGAGCTTTAACATTAGCTGTTGTATGTCTTGCAGCAGAACCTAAGATACCTTCCATTTCAGTACCAAATTGGCTTTGAGCATTAAATGATGACCACCATTTAACAAATTCCCAAGAAGCTTGTTTTGTTTTTTCATCTTTTTCAGCAGGTTGTTTCATAACAACACATCCAGAACCTGATGCTGTAGCTGTACGATTAATTGTACCATCGCTTTGTCTTGTACCTGGAATTAAGTGGAAACTCCATTTACCTTTTAGTTCAGGAGCGAATACACTTAAAGTATTATAAAGTTCATAATAAGCTATACCAATAGGCATTTCACCAGTTCTAAAACGGTTTGCAAATGATGCTGATTTAGGGAATGAATATAAAGTATAGAATTCAGTCCATTGTTCAAATGCATCCATCGCACCAGCACTACCTAAACCAGTTTCTTTATTTCCGTTAATATAAAGTGAACCTTTATGTTGATATAGTAATGTAACAAAAACAGGGTTCAATGCTGAAGCACCAGCATCATTAACTGGTAGATAGAATTGTAATTGGTCTGTTTGTAATTCTGCCACAAGGTTAATTACATCATCCCATGTCATATTATCCCAATCAAAATGAGAGTTCAAACCTTTTTCATTCATGATATCATCACGAACGAACATCATTAAGAATATTTGTTTTTCTGGAAGTGCATATGTACCAGTAGTTCCATTTCGTTTATCTTTTTCATATGTATCATATTCAAATTGGAATTGTGATACTGAACTTTCCATATAGAAATTGTTAGGTATATCTTCAGATGAAATTGCACTATAAGCTTTGGATGTTTGACCTGATATGCCGCTGTTTTCAGCATAACGTCTAACTACTGCTTCTTTGTAAGTTTCACCATTCCAAACAAATCCGAAATCTTTATCAATAAGTTTTGGATGTAATTCAGTAACTTTAGTTCCATCACTATTTGTTTTAACTGTTCCATCTTCATTGTACATATATGTAGGAGCTTTAATAATACGGCGATTATCATCTAATTCATAAATAAATTCAGAAAGATCTAATACCGCATTTCTAAGTGCATAGTTAACTGGCAAACTTGAATCAACGTTTAATGCTACATCTGGACCAATACCAGCAAGTGTTGCTTTTAAAAGTACATCAGCAGCTGTTAATTTAAGTTCAACCTTTATACCCTTATTTTTCGTAAAGTCGGTATCAATTAAATTTCTTATAACGTTTGCTTGGTCACGGCCTTGAGTCATCCAAACTTCAATTGTTGTATCAGTTGTAGTTGTAGATTCAGTTTCACTAATTGCTGAATAGTCAATAAAGAATGATACGAAGAATGATACGATACCATCCCATAATCCTCTAAAGAATCCTTCATTAGCTTTTCCTAACTTTACATCTGGAGTGTGTACTTCGATGTAATCAATCATTAGAGGCAACTCTCTTAAAGTATTAAGTAGTGAACCAAGAGATGAAATATTATTGCTAAATGAACTTAAACGAGTAGGGATTGAACGTAATTCTTCTTTTACGAAATCTTCAAGTTGAATTACAACGCTATCAATAACACCAGTTTTATCACTCTTTGTTCCAGATATTTCGGTAATCTTATTTGAAATATCTTTTAATTCATTTGCATAATCTGTAAGTTCTTGTTTTAATTTAGGGAATCTTTCTTTTAGCTGATAGTCACGATTGGCATCAGGGCTAACCGTTGTATAACTAATAATTTGACGATAAACTGTATTTAAGTTAGTAACCGCTTCTTGGATTCTTTCAATTAAAGTTGAATATTGACCCATTGTTACTTCCATACGAATTGTATGAGTTTCACCAGCTTTAAAATAGAATAAGAAATCGCCATCTTTATTTCCTAATGTTACATTTTGCCATTTATTTGCATATGAGAATTGAACGTCATTTAATTCATCAAATAGTATTTCACCATCAACATAAACGATACGGCTTGAGTACATACCTCTAATCGTGTTTTGTTTTGCGCGCATTGAAATGTTGTAATAGCCATCAGCTGGGACTTCAAATTCCCATTCAATCCAGTCACCTAAAACTTTCCAATTATCTCCGCCTATTGCATTTAGATATGTTTTAGTGTAAGAGAATGGAGTTGTTTTAGAACTTGAACGGTCAGTCGTTGGATATAGGGTAGGTGATGATTTACCTGATGAACGTTCAGCTTGCCATATGGTTTTTTGATTAGTTATATTATTGTTAGGGTTTAACCCAGTAGATTGAATTAGGTTATCTAAATAATTGCTATAGTTAGGAGTGTCTACAACTGATAGAAGGGTTACTTTATCTAATTGCATTGGTTCTTTTGATACTCTTAAAGTAATAGTGTATTCAACATCTTTTTCAAAATAGAATTTGTAAGGGGCAGTTTCATACCCCATATAATCCTTTACATATGAACTACTTTTAGTTGGTTCATTCGTTAATTTACTTTTTTCTATTTGTTGAGGTTTACGTTGGTTTCCATTTTTATCGGTTTGGAATTCTTTATCTTTCGCAAGATCATCTACCCATACACGTGAAAATGTAAGTGTATCTGCACCTGAGAAAGGTACTTCACCATTAATTAGTAACATTCTTTCCATTGATGATTTATAACCATCTAAAATAGTGTAATCAATGTATACATTATAAAAACCAGAAGCATCAACTTGGAATGTATAATTTGCATCATCTTCAGTTTGGGTTATTGAACCTTTACTGATTTCTTTTTTAACACCTTGAGGAAAGTAATCTTCATTTCCATAAGTTTCTTTGTGCCATGCTTTTTTGGAAGCAACATACTTTCGATACTCACTACTTATGGCATTTTTTTCTAAATCTGTTTCTGAACTACTTGATGCACTTGCTCCTTGTACTCTAAAATCTAAACTCGTTTTTGCTTTAATGACAAAGTAAGAACAACAAACAAGTATTAAGCAGAACATAAACGCCTTTTTAATTGTTTTCATGCTAACTCCTTTCATCTATTTCCATTAATATTTTCATTAACCATTTGATACGATTACCACTAGGGATAAATCCAGCAGGAATATTACGTAAGCACCATAATTCATAGTGTTTGCCCAAGAAGGCTTGTAGAATCAAAAGATCTTTATCAAACACCTTAGTTTGATTTTGTTCTATTACCTTTCTTAAGTTACGTTGAATATCTACAAGCGTTAGTAATAGATTAATACTATTTTGTACCTCAGCTTTTTCAATGCTATCAATTGTACCAAGTTCTACAAGACATAATCTAAACATTTTTTCAAGTTGGTTTAGATTTGTCTCATCAACTAAATTGTTTTGCATTTTATTTAGAAAATATTCAACATCATTTTTTTCTCTTTGTGCATGTTCGGCCCAAAGAATTGCACTAAATAAACGACTACCATAATCACGGTATGGGCCTTCTAGTCTTGTGTATGTTGCAAGTCTTAAAATTACACTTGCCGTTTCTTCACCAACTAGTTTTATAAGTTTGGGTTTAATCACATCTTCATTTGGTTCACTCCATGCACATTGTGCACCATAGATAAATCCTGGATAACTAAATGGTAAATATTGAAGGTGTCCAATATCTCCCCAATCGGTAACTAGTAAACCAAGTCCGCCATTTTCTTTTACGGCGTTTGAACTGTTGGTGATTGTAGCAAGCATATCATCATAACGGCCTGTAATAGTGCTCCATGTTGAAGTACCTGGTGCCATCATAAATTTAGTTTTGCTTGCCTTAAGCCTTTCACCATGAGACTTAAAGTCATAGCCTAAGTTATAACCCCAATCAATAAAGATTAAATCTTTTGGAAGTCTTCCAATTACTTCAGGATGATTAATTAGTACATCACCCCAAATCATTGGTGTTTTTTGATATTTCTTAACAACCTTACAAAGAGGAATTAAGAAATCAATATATACATCTTCTTTTGATGACTCACTCACCGCTTTCGCGCTTTTGCCGTGGCCTAGTTCATAAGGCTCATCAAAATTCATATTAAAATATTTAGACTTAAAATATGGCAACATATCATCATACATCTTTTTCACTAGCTTAAAACTTTCTTTATTAGTTGGATCAAGAGTACTTGATGGGCGATGTGAACCCCATATATCAAATCCATCTTCACATTCGCTTAGTTTGTGATATTTATCAAGAGCTAGCCAATCACTCATATGGCCAAAACCATTTTGATTAGGAACAAGATCAATATAGTTTTCTTCAGCGAATGATTCAAGTGCTAAATAATCTTCTAACTTAATGTAATTATTACTAGTTAACTCTTCTTTAAAACTTTGATACTCATATGAAAAACCTTCTACATAAAGTTCTAAATGATTATATTTCAAATCACTAAATAATTTAACCATTTGTTTCAAAGTTTTAAGAGTTGGAACTTTAGATCGACTAATGTCAATCATAACTCCCCTAATCGCCAGATCAGGTTTGTCTTCTATATGACATCCAACAACTACGGATTTATTAACACATTGTTTTAGTGTTTTGATACCATAAAAGATTCCTCGATCACTTGAAGCTTTAATCGTAATCTTATCATTTTTTACATCTAAAACATATTCTTCATCTTTTAGTTTGTGTTTAATGAATTCTATTTGAGCGTTGTTGGTTCCTATTTCTAACTTTTTAATCTTTAGTTCGTTTTTAAGAATTGTCACAAGGCTCTCAGAAAACTCACCGTGATTACAAATTAATGTTGTGTTCAATGAAAAATGCTCGTTATTTTCTGTGCATTTTTTTGGGGTAGGGACTAGTTGCATTTTTTCATCTCCTTCATGGGGCTAAAACTCCCCCAATATAATCGTACTTATTATACCAAAGAAAACGTTTTTATTCAAGTGATAAACTTGATTATTTACAATATTTACAAAAATTGTCAAAATTAATAGGAAAAAAGAACCTTAAGTACCCTTAAGATTCTAGTTTTTCTTATTTCCAAAGCTTTTTAATTTCCTCTAAAGCTTGGTCTTTGATATCATTTTGGCCTTTGACAATGTCACGATAAGTGAAGAAAATGGTTCCTTTAATGTTATCGAAATTACGATTAAACATTAACTCATTGACAATTTCTTTTGGATTTTGCCATACTTCATTTGAACCCATTTGATATAGCCCCATACCAATATAAAGGGTTGTGCCAGTTTCTTTGGCTCTTTCGCTCCACCATTTTGTTAAGTCATGGTATGTCACATCTTTTCTTTCAAATGGGAAATATACTTGAGGGACAACATAGTCAATCCAGTTTTCTTGCATCCACTTATAAACATCTGAATATAACTCACTATAACACTGTAAAGCCCCTGGAGCGTTGTAAGATCCTTTGTCCCAACCACCTTCAACTATTGATGAGTGAGTACGATATATCGCAAATGGACTAATACCAAATAGCACTTTCTTGTCAGTTTTGTTAAACGATTTTTTCAACTCGTCATGAATCTTTTGAATCATTTTGTCAACATTCATTCTTCTAAAGTCATCTAGACTTTGATCACTATTTTTACGATATTTAATGTAATCATCATGTTCTAATTCTTCAGGTATTTTAGCATACGGATAAAAGTAATCGTCGATATGTACACCTTCAACATCATAGTTATTTACTACTTCCATAATTGTTTCAGCAACGAAATCTATAACTTCTGGATGTGATGGAGAAAGAATAATTTTATTAGTACCATCAAGAATTGTGTGTTCAGGATGACGCCTTGCGAAATTGAGTTCATCAAGTGTATTCAAGTATTCTTCTTTTGTCATATTTAATTGTTCAAGCGGTGTACTAGAAATGCGATATGGATTCATCCAAGCATGAACTTTAATACCATACTTTTTAGCTTCTGCTATTACAAATGCAAGTACATCAAACCCTGGGTTTTTGCCTTCTGTGCCGGTAATATAACGTGACCAAGGATTTAACTTAGATTCATAATAAGCATCACTATTTGGCCTAACTTGGAAAATTATTGTGTTTAATTTAAAGTCAGCAATGTTTTTGATCATTTGTTTTAAATACGCTTGATACTCTTCTTTTGGTAAGCCCTTTGGAGTATCAATATTAGCAACATTGGAAACCCAGATTCCTCTTACTTCATTTTCACAAAATGTGTAAGTTGGAATATTAATTGGTTCTTGGGTATCCCAATATTTAACAAGTTCATCACTTTGATATTTTCTTAATTCCATTATTTATTACCTTTCTTTCTCAAAATAACTGTTACTACGGATAATGTAGTTATTAAGGCAAGAAGTTGGTTTATAGCCATTCCTGTTGGACATGGTGATGTTTGAGATGATTGTTTACCGTTAGCTACTTCAAAACTATTTGACACTATTTCTTGTCTATTAATTCCATCATTTAGAACTAGTTTAAATTTGCAATCTTTAGATACTGTTTGTCCAGTAAACTTAAAGTTGATTGTACCTTTACCATTTTCTAGTGCTACTTCACCACTATCAATCATGAAATTAAAGCTTTCACCATCGTAAGATACTAATAATTCATATGTAACTAGATCATCATCATCTGTAACTTCAATTGACATTTCTTTTTCTTGATCTATTACACATTTAGAAAGATTGAACGTAGCTTTTGGAGTATCATTAGTTACCGTAATATTTTTAGTCACCTTAACAGTATTTAGTTCATCACTAACTTGAACCTCTATTTTGGCGTCATTGGAAACTACTTTTGGTAATTGATACTGAATAACAAATTCACTATTAGTATTTTGAGTACTCTTAATTTGTTGGTATGTAACCTCATCACCATCAACAAATCCCACAATAACTTCGCATTTAGTGCTATCTACATCTTTAACATTAATTTTAACATTAACTGTTGCCCCTGTTTTATATGTCTCATTATCTAATTCAACTATAACTTCTGGAGCTTTATTATTTAAGCTGATAACTGTATAATCCTCAAAAATAGTATTATCTTGATCATATGTTACAATTACATATTCACATCCTTCTTTTGGAGTTATTTCAAATGGTTTGCTATTATTTAATTTTACATCTACACGATGGGTAACATCAAATACTTTAGTTTCTCCATCTTTAAATTCATATAAACCATAACCTTTAGCTCCTGCTACTTTTGTGAATTCAACTAAAATCTTTTGTGCTTGCTTTTTAATTGAAGATATTTCTGATTTTTCTTTTACTTGTTTATCATATGTGTAATGTCCATAAAGTGGAGTTAAAGCAGCATATTTCCAATCATATTTATTTACTGGTGACATCGCTGCGGCTCCATTTTTTTCCTTTAAGCTTTCGTAACTAAATAAAAAGTAACCATCTACATTATAACCATTAGTTTGATTATATAATATTTGATAATGGATTTCAGCTGTTGAAGAATCGCCCCAACTATCTGATACTTGATATAGGGCAGTACCTATATATAGTTTTGTTTTACTACCAACTAATGCATTAGACCACCATTTTGTAATGTAGCCATAATCACCTTTTAAATTAGTATAATTTTGTGGTGTAATATAATCTATCCATTCTTCTTTTGCCCATTTATATGTGTCAGCATACAAATCAGAATAAGAATAATAATTATAGCAACTTCCTTCCATACCGCCTTCAGCAGCACGCTCGGGAGCACTTGAACAAGCCGTAACGGTTGGAGCCCAACGTGAAGCAGGACTAATACCAAACGCACATTTAGTTTCTTTGTTTTCGTTCTTTTCACGTATCATTATGCCAATGTTTTTAATTAGCTTATTTACATTTTCTCTACGCCAATCATAGATTGATAATGGAGTTCCTTCTACAGTACCAACATATCTATTATAATCCGCCATATCAACAGATGGTTCACATGAGAATGTATACTTTTTATATGTAGCATTAGTTCCCTTATATGAAGTAGTTGCTGGATAGAAATAGTCATCAAAGTGAATTCCATCAATATTGTAATTATCAACGATTTCAGCTATGGTGTTTTGAATATGTCTTTGAACTTTTTCAGATGCAGGATTTAAGATAAACATTCCTTCTGTGCCATACAAAACATTTTGATATAGTTCTTCTCCTTCTTTCATAACTGGGTTATCAATATCAGGGTTTGCAGAACGTAAATTAGAAAAATAGTTTGCTTTATATTCATTATATTCATTTACATCATAATCAATAATTCTAGATGCTTTAGTTACACTATCGTCAGCAGTAATGCTCTTTGAAACAGTTGAAGTGGAAGCACGATAAGGGTTTAACCATGCATGATATTCCATTCCTCTTTCATGAGTTACTTCAATCATCCATTCAAGTGGATCCCATCCAGGATCAGTACCATCTGGTACAAGGTAGCTACTCCAAGGGTTATACTTTGATGGATAAAAAGCATCATTTGAAGGTCTTACTTGGAAAACAATTGTATTTAGGTTGTTTGCTTCAGCTTGATCTAATATTGCAAGATAATTATTTTTCCAACGAGTTATTGCGGCTTGAGTCTTACCAATTTGTGGATCAATGTTTAAGTTGCCAACTGTAGCAACCCATACAGCTCGCATATCAGTTTCTTGTTGTTGATAAGGTTTTAGTGAAGTTGGTCCTGACCAACTTGCTTGTGGTTTTGTTACACTACTAAAAATAGCCATTGAAAGTAAAGCCATAAATAGAGTACAAATAGTAATTTTTTTAATCATGTTTTTCATTAATTTTCATTCCTTTCCGATAATTTATAAAATTTTTATATGCTATTTTTTCTATTTCATCTGTTGTTAAATCACGTTTTTTTAATTCAGCAATTAAATTAGGCGTATCTTTGTGGCCTCGTAAATCATCTAGATTAGCATTATTTCCATCATATTCTTTTAGATAATCCATGATGTCAAGGCCTAGCATTACGTGATCAATGCCTATTTTTTCTCCTAAATAGATGATTTGATTTGCTAAACCTTTAACGTTTTGAAGGCTAGGATCTTTAGATACAAAATTTCTTGCACTAACTGCTCCAACATACCCACCAACCGATTTAATTACTTTTAATTGATCATCATTTAAATTACGACGATGATCACTAAGGGTGTAGGCATTAGAGTGACTGGCAATAATGGTATCACCAACATAGTCAACTACTTCATAAAAACTTTTTATGTTTAAATGTGAAACATCAATCATCATATGATGACTTTTCATATAATCAAGGAATTTTTTTCCTTCACTTGTTAATCCTCGATTAGCATCTCCTGCAACTCCCGTAGCGAGATGATTTTCTTCATTCCAAGTTAACATAGCATGACGAACACCTAATTCATACATTTTGTTTAATTCATCTAAATTATGAACATTTCTTAATCCTTCTAATCCATATATGACGTCATAATTTTCTTTATATGGGGCAAATTCCTCTAAAGCAATTTGGTATGCTTTATAAATGTCAAAATCATTTTCACTATATACCACCCAAATACCACCACTTATATTTCCCTTTTTCATTGGTTCAAGGTGATAGTTTTTAAATACATCATGTTTTCCCTCAAGTCTTCGTTCATACAAATTAGAAAATACATCACTGTGTGTATCATATACTTTCATTTTTTCACCTCCTAACTTAATTTAATTATTCGCATAAATGATTTGCTTTTTTTGAGTAAAAAGCTTAACGGATAAGCAATACCAAATAAAACAATTGCCTCACCAGCCATCACTTGGATTGTAATTAACCACCACATACTAAAATCAGACATTATCGATATTTCTAATCCAATAATTACCATTGATACAACCGTTAAAGCAAGTGATAAAATTAAAGGTCTTACATAGCCTATTAACAATACCGCTATTATTGTTTGTAATGTTCCAAATACCACATCTAAGGGAATAGTACTAAAAAGATTAGATATTGCACAACCAACAACTATTCCAATACCATATTTACGATCAAAAAAGCACAATAGTAATAATACTTCTGAAAAACGGATTTGGATATCATCAAATGACAATGGATAAATTAATAATGTTAATACCACATATGTTGCGGCGACAATCGCTATTTTAGTTATATTTAATATTTGTTCTTTTCTTTTGCTATTCATCTTATCACCACTTGTTAACATAATTATATACTATTTTTATTTTTTTAGCAACCTAAAAGAAAAAATAAGCTAACAGTGAATCATATCATTCACCATTAGCTTACTAAATTGTTTAATTATTTTCTTTTACGAAGTAATATTATTACGCTTGCAAAAGCCATACTCATCGCTACTAAGTATCTTGAGACTGCACCAAAGTTACAACTATTTGCTCCAGCTTTTGGAGTTTCACTAATTGCTATTGGATTACTTGTATATGTATTTACGTTACTACCAATCATTACATACACATAAACTTCTTTATGGGAGGCATCACTGACATGCCATGTAAATGTCATATCATTTTCTGTAACATAATCGTTTGCAATAACCTCTATAGTATCACCATTTTCATCTTTTACAATAACCATATATGGAACTCTACCTACATTTCCGTTAATACTTATAGAAATGTTAATATCATTAGGAGCTTTAACACTATATGTATTAATATTTACGGTAAAATCTATTGACATTTTACTTACGATATCAAACATATTACTAATTTGATATGCTGATGAAACACCATCAGTAACTTCCAATTTAATTTGAGCATTTTTAACATCATAATTATATGAAGTAAACGTGAACACTAATTCTGAACCTTTAACATCTCCACTAGTAAGTAAACGACCGCGATCAACACCATTTTCTAGACACCATACTTTATATTTTAAATTTTTACCAGTAATATTAGTAATGTTAGCTTTCATTTCAACTTTACTATTTTTTAACACTTGTTGTGGAATTTCTGACAATGAGTTTATCTTGATTGACTCTACTTCTTCAACTTTTGAAAACTCAAGTTTTGTTGTTTCTGAAGAAAGATAACCGTTGCTAGATACTACCTTAACATAATAATCATAATTATCATCATATTCTTCTATTTCCACACTACCTTTTGGACCAGTAACGTAAGGATCATATTTTACTAATTCTCTTGTTGTTAAATCATTCGCATCAAATGGTTCATTTTTTAGTACTTTATATAAGCCATAAGCTCTAAAACCAGGTTGTTTATCAAAGTTCAAAATATACTTATTAGTTAATTTATCAAAAGAAATTTTATAATTATCTATTTTTAATCCTGCTGAATCATTTTCACCACGGTTAATTGGATACACAGGATTATTAGCCCAATTATTTCTCAAGTATTTCACACCATTTTCATGAGTTTTACTTGCAAATTGGTATAATGTTTCATATGAATAGAATGCTGAGCCAACAATACTATCATATTTTTTAGTGTATTTAATTTGATTAATAATTTCACCAGAATCATTAAATTGGTCTTTCGCATCACGATATTTGTATATACCATGGGCAATATAAAGTTTAATATTTTTTAAGCCTTGTCCATTTCTTTTTTTATTTAAATCACTAACCATTTGGGCCCACCAATCAACTATATCAGCATAACCTGCAATGTTATCTTTAAATGAATAGTACACTTGAGGAGCAACATAATCAACTAAGCCTTCTTCTACCCATTTCCATGTATCTGCAAATAAATCTGAATATGACGAATAAGCACCCGCAGCAGTTAATGAACCAATTGGTGAACATCTATCAAAGCCTTCGGTACAATACTGACTATTACTACGCCATACGGCAGCTGGTTTAGAACCAAATTCAACATTATCATTGTTTTTAGTGTTGTACTCATCAACCATTGCTCTAATTTTGCGCATCATAACATTAACATTTTCACGTCTAAAATCACCTAAATTATATCCCTTTTCCATATGTTCATAATCAGCATTATTGTTTTTATATTCTTCATAATTGCCTAAATCATTTAGAATACTTACACCCGAATATTTACTATCATATTTTTGACCACCGGCAAAGTTAGTATTTACTTTGTCACTTGATGTTGAACCATTTAAATAGAAATAATCATCAAAATGCATTCCATCTATATCATAGTTTTCTACAATTTCTTTAAGTGTTTCTACAATAAAATCTTGAACAGCTACTTCACTTGGATTTAAAATTAATCTAGTATCATGTTCCCCCATTACTACATATTCAGGATGTTTTTTAGCAAAGTTGCCATCAGCAAGTCTTGATAGTGCCTCTTCTTTAAACTTTACAAGTTCATCATTTGTATAGTAACTTGCATTTTTACTTCCATCAGGTAATACTGAACTAGTTGTAACACGATATGCATTCATCCAACATTGGAAATCAAAACCACGTTTATGAGTTTCTTCAATCATCCATTCAAGCGGATCCCATCCTGGTTCTATGCCTGCACCTACTAAAAATTCACTCCATGGGTTTAGTTTTGATTTATAAAACGCATCATTAGCTGGTCTAATTTGGAAGAATAAAGTATTCATTCCAAACTCTTCCATTCTATCTAAAATTGTTAAAAATTCTTGTTTATAATTTTCAATATCTAATGGAGTAGTACCTTTTTGTTTGCCAATCGCAATATTATATACTGTTGCGACCCAAACACCACGCATTTCCGATTCACTCGCTACATATTTTTTAGGTAAAGTGATTGCGCCTCCCTTACCATAATGATAAACCTTACTCGTTTGTCCATTTATCGTTGTATAAAGATAAGTTTCACCATCAGGCAATTGATCATCAGCTTTAACCCTAAAACCGAAACCTAAAGCCATAACAAATAAACATAAAATAATAAATATCTTCTTCATATTATAATTCATCCTTAAAAATCTTTTTTTGCCTTTCAAGCACCGCAAAGCATTCCGCATATTGTTTTTTCATTAGAGCACCACGGCATCTTGCAAGTGAAGTGTAATAGTCAAAATATTTAAAATCACCACTATTCATAATAAACCAATGAGTTTGAATAGCTTTTTTCCATAATTCATATCCTTCTGTAATATCAACATAAACATATGGTGTGAAGTTATCTGAATCTTCCCAGTTTTCACAAAAATACACTGGAGCATAGTGTCTTTCACCTTTTTTGTTTCCAACAACCCCTGCTCTAAACTGAGCTTCTTGAACGATTAAATGTGTGTTGTTGTGATCTCTATGCATTGTACTTTGCCAATGTGTTACAATTACATTTGGTTTGTATTTAACAATTATGTCAACCACTTGATCTACTACTTCATCATTATTAGGTAATTCACCATCCGCATATTTTAAAACTATTGCTTCACCATTTACCATTTTTGCGAAAGTCTCTGCTTCTTTTACTTTTTGAACACGATATTCAGCAGGTGTCATATGAGGGGGATTACCTCTTTCACCAGCAGTTAAAGCAAGGGTAATGTTTTTACCACCTCTCACTGCGTTAGTAGCCATAATACCACCAGCTGTAAGTTCCATATCACCAATGTGTCCGCCTATTGCAAGTATTGTTTTCATATTAATCATTCCTTTCTATTTTTCTTGTTTTAACTCATCTAAATGAGCAATTATAAAATTCGCAAATCTAGCTCTTGCGTCCATATGCAAAATGTTTTTGCGAGTTGGATGAACGCGATTAGATAGCAAGACAAATGCTACTTCATTTTTTCGATCAACCCAAATGTTAGTGCCCGTAAAACCAGTATGTAGGATTGTCTCAGCACTTGTTAATTCACCTGCTGATGAAGCTGGCCCTCTATTGATCCATCCTAAACTTCTTTTTTCGGTAACCATACTCACTCCATTTTTTTCTTCAACTTGAGGAGTATACAAAACATCAATTGTTGCTTTTGATAAGAATCTTTCTCCTTCAAACATACCATCGTTTAAAATCATTTGAAGAAAGTTACTTACATCTTTAACTGTTGAGAAAAGTCCAGCATGGCCTGCTACACCACCAAGTGCGTATGACGTTTCATCATGAACAGTTCCCCTAACATATCCTTGATAAACGCTATCATCACGATATTCGGTCGGAGCAATTCTTGAAGAATATACTGGTAAATATGTAGTGTCTGCCATTTTTAGTTTGTCGAAAATTTCCGCTTTAGCGTATTCATTTAATCTTCGTCCTGTGAGTGTTTCAATGATTTTTCCAAGAAGAATATACCCAATATCAGAGTAGTGAATTTTAGTTCCTGGCTCATATTTTAACTCAAGATTATTAATTTTTTCCCACACTTCATTTGGTGTTTTCATCGCATTTGCATGTGGTACTCCTTCAGGTAAACCAGAGGTATGAGTCATTAAATTCCATACTGAAATATTATCAAATTTAAAGTCAGGCAAATACTTTTTAACAGGAGCATAAAGCCTTAAAGTTCCTTGTTCAATTAACTTTAAAGCACAAGTTGTAGTACATATTATTTTAGTTAATGATGCCATATCATAAATAGTATCAATGCTATTTTCTTCAACATTTGGATATAAACTTTTACTACCAAAACTATTCATAATAACATGGTCTTTAAAGACTATGGCATAGTTCACACCTGGGAATGCTTTTTCATTTACTGCGTCTTTTACTAGATTATTAAACTGTTCAATTTTTTTCATATTTTCTCCACTTTTATTTATAGTTTTATTATACTATATTTTAGTTTAATTACCTTATTTTTTACTTTAATTTTTTAAAACCCTGCTAATTAAAGCAGGGTATTTAACTATTTATGAATGATTAAATAATAATTTTTCTTTCCTCTTCTAAGCACAGTATATACATTACCTATTGCCTTTTCCTTAGTCAAAATTGTTTCAAGGTCTTTGTTTTGAATACCATTAACAAGAGTTGCACCATTAGTGATAAAATCACGTGCTTCACGTTTTGATTTTGCGGCTTCAACATTAACCAAGGCATCAATTAAAGGTAAGTCTTCAGTTACTTCTAGACTTGGAACACCATTAAATAATGTTTCAATTTCTTCTTTTGTAAGTTTAGAAATATCACCACTAAATAAAGCTTCTGATAATTTTACAGCTTGGTTATACGCTTCTTCACCATGAACAAGAACAGTCATTTCTCTTGCAAGAGCTTTTTGAGCAGCACGTTTATGTGGTTCTAATTTAAAGCTTTCTTCAAGTTCCTCGATTTGTTCTTTTGTTAAGAATGTAAATTGTTTTAATTCTCTAATTACATCATTATCTGGAGTGTTAATCCAAAATTGATAGAATGCGTATGGTGATGTTTTTTCGGGATCTAACCAAATAGCACCGCCTTCGCTCTTACCAAATTTAGTACCATCACTTTTTGTAAATAGTGGAACAGTAACACCATATGCTTCAGCATCAGCACCATGAATTTTACGGATCAATTCAAGGCCACTAGTGATATTACCCCATTGGTCTTGTCCACCAATTTGAAGTGTGCATCCTTTTTCAGCAAATAGATGTTCAAAATCTAATGCTTGTAAAATTTGGTATGAAAATTCTGTATATGATATTCCACTTTCTAATCTTGCTTTAACGGTCTCTTTATTAATCATGTAACTTACATTAAAGTATTTTCCATATTTTCTTAAGAATGTTAAGATATCAATATTATGAGTCCAATCATAATTGTTTACCATTTCACATTTAAATAGATTTGATACTTGATGATATAAGCATTCCGCATTATGAGCTATTACTTCATTTGATAATAATTGTCTTTCACTTGTTGGTTTAGGATCACCAATAAAGCCTGTTGCCCCACCAATTAAAAAGACAGGTTTATTTCCAACACTTTCTAATCTTTTCGCAAATAAAAATACAAGCATATGTCCTACGTGTAAACTATCACCAGTTGGATCAGTACCTAAATAAAAAGTAACTTCACCTTTATTAATTTTTTCAATTACAGCTTCATCTGTAACATTATGGATTAAGCCTCTCCACTTTAATTCTTCAAATAAATTCATTTTTCTTTCCTCCTAATAAATAAAATAAAAGTCCTTATAAGAGTAATAATACACTAATAGTATTTACTACTTTTTAAGGACGATAATAACATTGTTTTAAACAATTTATTCCCGCGGTACCACCTTAATTCAAGCTAGGCTTGCACTTTAATATGATAGGGTATGTATGTAATTCATAAAATAAACTTGTCTACTCTTTCACCAGCCGAGTAGTTCTCTACGTGCCATTTATTTTACTACTTAGTTGAATTACGCCAAATGACATTAAAGTCAATTAATTGATTAATTGATTTATCTTCTGGCAAACTTTCTTCCATTAATTCTGTTAATAAATCCATTGCGGCCTCACCTAATTCATAAATAGGTGTATTAATACAAGTAAGTGTTGGTCTAGATAATTCCGCATACTTAGTATTTTGGAAACCAATTACTTGCATTTCTTCTGGAATATTAATCTTTAGATTTCTTGCTACATTAATTAATGATACAGCCATTGAATCACGAACCACAATCGCAACATCAGGATGCTCTTTATTTAAGGCTTCTTGATATTCTGGTTGGTTTAGTTCAGTTTTTCCATGGACTCTTAATACATAAGGTTCAAGACCGGCTTCTTTCATTGCTTCTAAATAACCTTCTACTTTTAAATCATTAACTACATACTTACGTTGGCTAGAAACAATCCAAATTTTCTTGTTACCTCTTGAGATCATTTCTTTAGTAATATCATATGCAGCTTTATGATAATCTATAGATACTGAAGCAAATTCTTTGTCGTTACATACAGTGTTAGTTAAAACTAAACTAGTATTTTGATCTTTCATAATTTCTAAATGTTCATCCGTGATTTCATCATTAATATATAAAACACCATCAACACTTGAAGACATAATGTTACTCCAAAGTTCTTTTTCACGTTCTTTTATTGACTCATTGTTTTGGGCAGGACGATTAACAAATAATCTTAATAAATATCCACGTCGAGCCGCACAATCAGCAATACCATCAACCATACCGGCAATACTACTACGTGTAAGTTCGGGAACCACCACCGCAACAGTTGTTGATTTTGAACTAGCTAAGCCTTTAGCATTTAAATTAGGTTTATAGCCAAGTTCTCTAATAATTCTATTAATCTTATCACGAGTTCCAGGTTTTACTTTTTCTGGATGATTAAGAACTCTAGATACAGTAGCTAGTGAAACACCAGCCGCACCAGCAACATCATAGATTTTAATTTGCGAACTATATTTGTAATCTCCTTTCATAAAACACCTCACTATAATAAATTTACCTATATTATAGCATATTATACCTAAAAAAGCAATGGAAATATATGAAAAAATGAAAATATTTTTTCATTTTCATTTTTCCTTTAATATTTGATTGATATATTTATTTACCTCACCAGCACCTAAAAATATCCAAACTTCTTTCATGTTTTCATCAATTTCATTAATTACATTTTCATTAAATTTTTCAAACTCATTAAAGATCTTATTAATCTTTGCTTGTTTATATATATCTTTTAATTCACGCTCTGATGCGAAAACTTTTTCAATATATACCTTATCAAATAATCTTAAAACTCTTTTAAATTCTTTTTTAAGTCTTAATGTTCTTGTATATGTGTGTGGTTGAAAAATTACATTTATTTTATAACCAGGATATTTAAGTCTTACACTTTCACATAAGGCCTTTATTTCAGTTGGATGGTGTGCATAATCATCAATAAGAATGGTATTACCATATTTATATTCAGTCATTCTTCTACTTGGTAGTTTAATATTAAGCAAATTAGGGGTTTTACCAATTATAATGGTTACGACATATGCCATCACAAAATCATACACTAAATGTTCACCTAAGAATGGAACCCTAAAAGCATATCGATTATTCGCATATTTTAGATTTACCATATAGCCAGTTTGATCTACTTTATTTATTCTAAATATAGCATCATTATTTTTGTTTTTACCAACCTTTAAAATGTTTTTGCCAACGAGTTTTAAACAATTTTTGTCATCACCATTAATAAGCACAAAATTACTTTGATTTACAAGTTGTTGAAATGAAGCTATTACCTCATATATGTTATTAAAGTAATCTGGATGATCTAGTTCAATGTTATTTACAATAAGAATACTTGGATGATAACTTAAAAAATGATTTTTATATTCACATGCTTCAAGAACTAAATATTCACTATTATTACATCCACCACCACTACCATCACCAATTATATACGAAACATTATCTTTAAGAAGTTGAGCTAAAAATGAGGTTGTGGTAGTTTTTCCATGAGTTCCGCTAACCGCAATAATATCTTTATTTATTTTACTGCCTATAAAGTTGTGATAGTAATAATACTCATATCCTAAATCTTTTATCACCCTTACTTCTTCATTTGTTTCATTATAAGCATTACCAATTATATATATATAATCAGATAAAAGCAAATTCTTTCCGAATGGTTTATATGGTATTTTCTTTTGTTTTAATTTTTCTTCCGTAAAATAATAGTTATCGTTATCACTTCCAATTACCTCATAACCAAAGTCCTTTAATAAACACGCTAAGCTACTCATTCCTGTTCCTTTAATACCAACTAAATAATATTTCATAAAAAATCACCACTACATTATATGCAAGTGGTGATGGTAATATTTTTTATTACTCTAATTAGTTTTTCTAAATTTTTCATTTATAAGCAAAATTACATAAATAATTAATAGATTTATCATTATCCATTCTATCAACAACGACTTTCATATAATACTTTCTTTATTATTTCAACAATGATTGTTTCCATTTAATCATTGGATGATTATTAATTTTTCCATCAATCATTTTATTTTCAAAAAGACAAAAAATAAGAGTTTTACACTTAAAATTTAAAAAACTGCACATATATGTAGTTTATAATCAAACGATGATATGTAGAATTATATTTTATTTATACATATCATAGTTAAACTATTATTTTTGAAAATTTATTTTTTCTTCTAAATGTTCATTATCATTGATCGTCATTATAATTTTTTCTGTATCGTTTTCTCTTTCTATTATCACATATACTTTTATATTTCATTCACAAAGTTAAAACTTGTTTTATTAAATATCTAATACAAGTTTAATAATAAGTTGTTTAATATTTTTTTGAATTAATCTTTAAACGTTAGTCCTCTCAACCTGTTTATGGTAAACAACAAATCGTATATTCTTATTTCTTCAAACCATATACTAGTAATTTGAGTTGCTTCTATGATAGTCTCATTTAGGGCATCATACCGTATTTTATCATAATATTTTGGTATCATTTGATATATATTTTTATCATAACATTCATTTTTTTGTAATATCTTTTTTAAAACATATGCAAGATAATTTATTTGATTATCGGAAATTAATGTTACAAGATTCGTTATATCGGCTTTATACTCACCTATGATAACTGTTTTGTTATTTTCATTCTTATTTACTTCAAAATAAAGAATTGGTGAATTAGTATTTTTAATCATTTTTCTACTATGTTTAATTTTTAATGTTTGTTCTTTTCCGGTATTATTTTTGAAAATTAATTCATCACATTGTTTAGTAATATTTTTAATTTTAAATTTATCCATTAAATAAACGTTATTAGAATATTTAATATATTCACTCGACCCGCCAATAACCAAAATTATAGATATTCCTAGTTTTTGATAGATATCAACTATTCGGTCTGTAAACGGAATAATTGGTTCATTCTTAATTATCTTTCTCATATTGTCATCTCTAATCATAAAGTTAGTAGCACTATCATCTTCATCAATTAAAAGAACTTTACAATTTGCGTTTATTGCTTCAATAATATTTGTTGCTTGAGAAACACTACCGCTAGCACTATCTGTTGAAAAATGTTTAACATTTCTACTTGTTCCTATATATTTGAAAAAAACTTCAAGGTTTACGTTTGATATATATCTTGAATTTTCAGCAGAAACTCTTGTGGTTTTTGTATCAGTTATACAAAACTCTCTACCATCACCAATTTCGTGATCATACACTCCATTTTGAATAGTTTCTAAAAGGGTTGTTTTACCAGAGTATCCACCACCTGTGATAATATTAATTCCTTTTTTAATTACCATTCCTTTGATAGTTGTACCATCACTAAATGTAATCTTAACTTTATCTTCTTTTGGTGTCTTAAATGGAATAGCTGTTAAATTAGGGTTTATGGTGCCTTTTTCCCTAGGGAGAATACTACCATCACCGATAAAGGAAATATATCCAAATTTATCTAGATAGTTTCTTATTTGTTGTTCTTTATTATATATATCTAGGGCTTTCTTTATATCATATTTTTTATTAAAAATAATACATTCATCATTAACTACAGTAAGCAAATCTTTTATAAAATTAAAGGCACTTTTAGATATAATCGCATAATTATTAATTAAAGGAAATCTAAAATATATGTTTAGAACAAACATCCTTTTTGTATTATTATACGATATGCCATTTCTTTTGATTATAACTTCGCTAGGCACTTGCGCTTCAACATATGGTCTTTCTCTATCACTTTTACTTTTATTCATATGTTCATGGTTATAATCATTTATGAGTCTACCTAAATATTTAAGTAGATAATGTTGTAATGGTAATATTGTTTCTTGATTACAATTATCATATATTAATTCTTGAGGAATACCAATATGAAAATACATAATCTCTGGATATTTATAATTTGATCCTGAAAAACAGAATTGAAGATTTTTATAAACAAATAATCTTCTTCTATTTTCTTCTTTTTCTTTTGTTAGTCGGTCTTCATAAAGATCAGTTAATCTTACCTTGTTTTGAGCATTCATACTCATTAATAGTTTTCTAAATAATTCCATTTTTGTCTCCTTTTTATTTATTTTCTGGTATAAGAAAAAACTCCTAATATCGGAGTTTTAGAACTAATATATTATAGAAAACTAAAAATTACAAAGTAACTTTTTAGGTGAAATTAATGAACAATAGTTTCTATGAAATACACTAGATAAAACTCCTTTATTCATAAAAATCACCTTCTTTCTTTATTTGTGGTTGCATCTCCATAATATCATTTTTTATTTTTATTGTCAATAAATATGATGTTTAGTTTTCTTGACATTTATAACTTTTATATATATTAATTATCCACCATGGTGAAATTTCCATATAAATAAAAAGCACTTACCATTTGGCAAATACTTCTTATTATCTAGTTTTTCATAAAATGTTATTTAGGATTCTATTATTTTCCAACAACATTCCTTCATAAATGTCGCAATAACAGATATATCTTCACATTCATAGTATTTTACAAGCAATTTTTTAAACATCGGCACTTCCTTTTCAGGAATCACCAAGAAACCTCCGCCGTGCGAAATAAGATAATGGTTTGCAAAAATAATAGAGGCACGTTTATTACCATCCAAGAATATCTGAGCCTTCATACAGTAAAGACACAACTTGATAGCAATGTTGATAGGTTCATCGTTTTCTTCAACAATTTCTCGAATTCTGTCTTTTACATCCAACTCATTCGGCAAAGGTGGAACATAAGATAAACCACCTATGGTAACAGGAACTCCACGAATGCGACCACCTTCAGCAAAAAATCCTTCATTGACAAGTCTTGCAATATGGCTTAGCATATAATAGTCAGAACGGCTAGCAACTACATCTCGATCTAAAATAAACTCCCACGCGTGTTTTAAGTTCAAAATCTTTTGTACATCGGTGGCTGTTATGCCTGATACTTTTCCATTCTCTATGATTTCTTCCGTCTGTGGAAAGGACGTTGCAACGCCTTCCAAAACAGCCTGATTATAGATATTCATTTTCATATTAGCACGTGCAAATGCAATGTTTTTAATAACATCCGCGGAAAGTTCATCTTCAGAATATCCAGCTATAGCAAGTTGTTTCTCGATATTGCGAAGTGTTTTTCTAATTTCACGAGCTTCTCTGGCATTTCGAAGAAGTAAATTATACAGTTCTTCGGTATATGCACCTACATACGTAGAAGTCTGCTTACCGGCGACACGTTTTCTAATGTAAAGGTATTTTCCGTCACCGCGTTCCTTGATTTCGGGTGTACCATCATAGGGCATTAAGTTCAATCTTGCATGAAGATCAGCACGACTCCTAAGCAATTCTTGTATTTCACTATATTGTACTGCCATTACATCTCCTCCTTGGGGAACATTTTCCTTTATAATTGTATCATATTGTCCCCCAATAGTCAATATACATTGGGGAACATTTAACATAAATATGATGTTTAGTTTTCTTGATAAAATTTAATGTTTTTATAATTTTGATTTTTTAGGTCTTCTTCTTTTATTAAAAACTTTATTTTACCATGTGGAGAGTTAAAGTTTGGAAAACCATCTGGTACTTTTTCCATATCAATAGTTAATAGTGATATATATTCTTCTTCATTTGTTAATAAAGCATTGCCAGTTTCTTCAGCTGTAAACTCAATAAATTTTGAGGTTGAATCTTCCATATTAAAATCTTCATTAATATTTTCATATTCTTCTTCTATTTCGTCATTTGTGTAAAAGACCTTTGGTGTAACTGGGTTTGTATCTATTTCAAGAAATATATATATATAACCATCTTTGGGAAGTAAAGTCTGATATGTACTAATTTCTTTTAGATTTAACTGTAATAAGAAAAAATCGTCATTTAGGTTATTGATATCTAAAAAGTTTTTAGGAAATACGGGACTTCCGAAAAATTTTGATTTTAGAATTGTACTATCATTTTCTTCAATGTTTGTTAGTATTTTAAAATTAATCATATTTTTCCTTTCTTTTTAAGAAAAAGGTTATATGAACTCATATAACCTTTTGTAATTCTATTGTAATCATTGGTCTAACTGCATATACTGCATTTGATTGAGCCCATCTTTCTACAGTGCCTACAGTTTCGGCTTTTCCAACACCACGAACAAATGATATACTATTTTTTTCAGTTACAAATGGTGAACGTAACATCCAATCTGTATAACCAAAGTATTCCTCATTAAGATTCATTTTAGCACCTTTTGCTCTTGCATATTCTGTTACTTCACAGTATTTAGCAGGATCACAATCATCAAATGAACTCTTGAAACCATACTTTACTTTTGTTACTTCTTTATATGACATCAAATATACATAGTCATTAGTTGGATCACATGTATATTGATTGTCAGTACGTGTTCCAGTTGTTGCGGCTGAATTGTCAACAACAGTTAACTTTATACTTTGTTTTTCTACCTTACTAAATGCAGTGTTATAAAAAGTATCATTTAACCATTTTCTAACCACTGATGTACTATAATTGTTAGTAGCACCAAATGATGTTGCATCTAATGCATATAATGATAACAATTGCATCGTCTTTTCTTCACTTGAAACAACTTGCCATTTAATAGGTTCTACTCTAAAATAGTAAGTTTTCTTCGCAATGTTGATTGAAGAAACTATCTTCTTTTCAACTGTTGTTTCTACTAATGATTCTACCAAACCATTAAAGCGATAATTGATTGAAAGTGGATTAGCTGTAATCTTAACATACTCAACACCTTCATATACGCATTTATTAGTTTTTTCACACAATTTTTCAAGTTTTGAAATTGTTTTATAATCATTGACAACGCTTTGTGGATAACTACCAAAATAAACATATTGTTTGTTGTCTTCTTTAAATACAACACCATCAGCTACTCTTTCCCATTTTGCATATAAGTCAGTAACTGCAGGTTTTGTTGCAGTCATTTTTGTAAATGGTGTATCGGTTAAATTTTCATTTAAGCACCAACCTACAAATTCATATCCATATCTAGTTGGAATAGGTAAATCAATTGCATCACCTAATTCATATTCTTCTATTACTTTTCCTTGGTTAAAACCACCATTTAAATGATATGCTAATTTATTAGTCCAATGTGCAGTTAATTCAAGTCTTCCCATTCTTCCTGGAGTTATTGATTCAACTAAATTTCCTTCTTTATCATACCAACCAGCAAATACAGCATTTTCCTTGGTTGGAGTAGGAAGTTTTGCATTTGTTGCAATTGTAAATTCTGTAATTGCATTTGGTGCTTGAACACCGCCATCTAAATTATATTTGATTTGATATTTAATGGCTTCCCATTTCGCATATAAGCTTATTTTGCCTGTAGTGCCTGCTTTAATTTCTCTAACAAGAGTTGTATATTTATCACTATCATACCAGCCAATAAATGTATATCCAGCTTTTGTTGGTTCAGGGAGTTGATACTTATCGGTAACAGTATATGATGTTTTGTATTCACCTTTTATAGCTCCACCATTAAGATTATAAACTATTTCATAAGGTAATTTTATCACTCTATATACTGCATAAGCCGTAATTGGTTTATCTTTTTTCATATCAATTAATTTTACAACTTCTTTAGTCCCTGTTTCTTCATCTTCAACTTCCCAGCCAACAAAATTATATTGATATCCAGGTTCAGCTTCTTTATGAGGTATAATCTTTGTACCACCTTGTTTTCCTATAGCCACACTTTCTGTGCCTAGTACCGTTGTATAATCATCATCATAAAAAGTTATGATTGGACGTTTAATTGATAATCCTACGACAAATAATGATACACCTAAAACAAATAATATTGTGCCAATAATTGTTGTAACAATTATTCTTTTTTTACTATGTTCCATTTCATTTCCTCCACTCTCATTAAGCATATTATATCATTTATAGAAGATTTAATCAAGTAATAAATTCTAATTTTAATATAATAAAAAGAAAAAACGAAATGTTACCATCTCGTTTCTCATTTTTTGAACTAATTACGACGTTCTTTAATTCTTGCTGACTTAGCAGATAATCCACGGATATAGTTAAGTTTAGCACGACGAACTTTACCAAGACGTGTAACTTCAATTTTCGCAACCATTGGTGAATGTAAAGGGAAAATTCTTTCAACACCAACACCTGATGAAATCTTACGAACTGTATAAGTTTCGCTAATGCCACCACCGTGACGTCCAATTACTAATCCTTCAAAAATTTGGATTCTTTCGCGGTCGCCTTCTTTAATTTTTACATGAACACGTACACTGTCACCTGGACGGAATTCAGGAACGTCATTTTTCATGTATGACTTTGTAACCGCATTAATTAATTGTTGACTCATAATTAACACTCCTTATCTTCTGGTATTCATTCATATTCCATATCAACTTGGGTCATATCAGCGGAATACCATGTTTTGCTTTAATATTATACCATATTTTAATGTTTAATGCAAATCATATATTCTTTTTTGTTCTATGTGTTCAAATGATAATGCTTAACTTTTTCTTTTTTTTACATTTTGTGGTATTATTATAATAACTATAGGAGGTACATATGCCACTAAACATTGGAGAAGTAAATAAATTTATTGTAAAACGCGAAACAGATATCAGTTATACTTTAAGCCCAGATGATGATGAATTAACAACGTATGTGTTTTTACATTTTAATCAAGCCACAAGAAAACTAGAACCAGGTGAAAAGATTGATGCTTTTTTGTACTATGACCAGAAAAAAAGGTTATGTGCCACTATGGAAATGCCATTAATTACAACCCATAAATTTGGACTAGTTGAAGTTGTTGATATTATGGAAAGAGCAGGTGTCTTTGTGAATATTGGTATTGCGAAAGACATTTTATTATCAAAAGATTATTTACCTAATTATTTGAGTGCTTGGCCTAAAGTTGGTGATAAAGTACCATGTATTTTAGTTGAAAAGCAAAATCAATTAGTTGCTCGTCCTGTTATCCCTCAAGATTTACACTTTAAAGAACCACCTCTAACTATTGGCCAAACTATAGCTGGTAGGGTTGTTAAAATCAATCCTGAAGGAATGACCATTTGTACTTCAGAATATCAATTTGTATATCTTCACAAAAGTTATTTAAGAAAAGAATATCGAATTGGTGAAGAAGTAACCTGTAAAATTATACACATCAATGAAGTAGGTCACTATCATGCCTCAACCATTGCGCAAAAAGAATATGCAAGACTTAGTGATAGTGATATTATTTTAAACTATCTAAAGAAAATGGGTGGTGTTATACCACTAGGTAATGCCTCTACTCCTGAAGAAATTACGAGATATTTTAAAATGAGTAAAAGTGCATTTAAGCGTGCTGTTGGAGCGTTATATAAGCAAAGATTAATAACAATAGAAGATCATAAAATTATATTATTATAAGAAAAACACATTAGATTGCAAGTAATCAAATTAATGACTACTTATCTAATGTGTTTTATTTATTAATTAAATGTTGCAGTAATTGTAGGAAGTACACCAACTTCTCCAACGTAAATTCCGCGTTGTCCATACGCAGCACCATCAGGCTTTATTGTCACAACATTGATGACTTGAGCTGAAGATGGAGTTCGAAGCCACCAATAATATGTATTCATATTTTCCTCAAAACCACATTCAACTGCTTTAACATAATCTATTGGACTTTTTATTATAACAAATTGGATTTATAACTCTAGTTCTAATTATTAATGTTTCTTTTAAAAGACAGTTTTTTACCTATATATTTATTATAATACCTTATAAATAAAAATGCACCATATCATAATGATATGATGCATTTTTTCTATTTCATTATTACTTCAATTACTGCTTCTTCACTAGTAATACTAACTACTTTTAACTCAAAGTTTGCTGCTGTACCATCGTACCATTTAGCATTTTTGAATGTATCATTTACTTTAAATAAATCCTTATTACTTGAAAGTTCATTTTGTTCAACATGATTACCGCCATCTGCTTCAACTAATGAAATTAACTTATGACTAGCTGTACCATTATTATATTTATAAACATCCCAAATACTCCAAGCTTCACTAGGATCATTTTTAGTCGCATCAATATGGTAGATTCTAATTCCGCTAGTGCTAAATAATCCAGAATGACCTGCTTCTGCTTGATTTAATCCATCTGGAGTATAGAAATCAACAATATAATATTCGTCAAAATATGTGCCATTCCAGTTTTTAGGAATTATTAGTGCATCACCACTTGATCCAAATGATTTTAATGTAATGGTTGCACTGTCATCTCCCATAATTAATGGTTGAATCCATCCAAGAATAGCCTTTGAAAAAGCATTATGATCACCAACATTGTAATCCATCATATCACCGCCACCAAGGCCACCATCTGGTCCTTTTGATGAATCTGTGTCATAATAATCATCTAAGCCAAGTAGATGACCAGTTTCATGAATAAATGTTTCAAGATTATATTTTACATTTTTACCACTTGCGAAAGTTTCAAATAAGAAATCATAACCAGCAAGTAAGTAGAAATCAGCTTCAACGTTATCATAATATTCAACATCGTCTGTTAAATACTCATAAGTGTAAGCCCACCACATTGAATTATCATCATTACGATTGATTTCACATGAATAAACTAGATAAATAGCATCAATATAACCATCGTCATCAGAGTCATACTTACTATAATCTACTGTTGAATCATAATATGTAAGTGCATCTTTAATGATTTCGTAATCACCATTTTCAATGCCATCATAATAACTAGATGATTTACCTGTGCTATAAACAGGTAATACATCACCTGAAATATTTAATTTACCAAATGATGTCTTTTGATAATATGATGTTAAACTTTCCCAACCTGTTTCTGCACTTGTTCCAAAAAAGGCAGTTCTAATTGTTTCTACCATATTAGTAGGAGCGGAAGCGTCAGTAAATTCTACCGGAATAACAAGTACCTTAGGACTACCAATTGAAGGTAAGCCTCTATTTACACCATAGGTTGTTTTAGTATCCTTATCATATCCCATTTGTTTTATGACATCTTTTAATACTTCTGTATCATCAGATGCTTTAAATGGTTTACTTTCTTCACTTGTCACATTGATTATAAATGTAGTTGTAAAAGTATTGTATTTTACGATTACCTCATACGCACCATTAACGTTTGGATTATAATCATGAATGAAAGTACATTCACCTGTCGAAATAACTTTTGTTGTATTGTTACTGTAGACTAATGAAATGATAATATCTTTAGTTACATCATTAAATGCTGTACCTGGTAAAGCTTTAATTGATGTTTTATTAACTTTAATTCCTGTTTCTACTACCTCTACTTCTTTTGTGGTAATACTTGAGAAATTTGTTAACGCAACTTGATATGAGTTGTAACAACTTATTACAGCATTACTTACATTAATATTATCACCAATTGATAAAGTTTGTAATATTTCAAAGAAAGCCTCTTTACAAGTGTTATCAATATGTTTAGATATAAATAAAGTTGTTTCATTAGTTCCATCACTAATTTTGATACTATGATCTTTGTTGTTTAATGAATAACTAGATGGAAGGCTCACTATTTTCATATTAGTAAAACTTACGAGTTGAGAAATATTATCCTCTAATGTTGCATCACTTAAATCTAATAAGATTGTTGGTGAAAGTGTTGTTTCATTTCCCGTATAATCAAGTGATTCAATATCTTTGATTTCCACAAGACCGCGGAAAGTTGTTTTAGTACCTGAAACTAATACTTCTTTACCTAAAACTGCACGTTCATCAAGAGATACTGCAGAACCTAAGTATAGATAAACACCACATGTTGCGTCTTGAATATAAATATTATTACCAACCACACCAGCAATATAACCTTTTATTGTAACACTATCGTTATCTGCTTTATTATATACTTCACTAATAGCAATTGTATTTGGATTATCATTAAGATCTGGTAAAGTGATTGTTATTTTTCCAAAGTCTGAAAATTCTTCATAATAAACATAATCATATATTTCACCATCATATGTGTATTTTGATAAAGCTTCAATTTTAGTTATATACCCATTGCTAACAGTAATACTTAAATCTTGATATTCATCTGAACTATACTCACCAAATATTTTTCCTGCCACTTCTTGAACTTTTGTTGTATCTTTTAGTTTGTATACACCACCTTCAAGAATAAACATTTTTGAATCAATGCTAGATAAATCAAAAGTAACATATGCTAAATAATAGTTTTCAAATGATTCATCATCTTCACTTACTACATAATAACTACCATCATAGTCTTCAATATAGAAACATCTAACATTATCAATTGTAGTTAAATATACTGAATATGTACCAGTGTCTTCAATATAAGTAATCTTTAGAGTTGTGCCATCAGTATCATAATATGTACAACTACGATTAGAACTACCTTTTTCACCAAATGAATAAATTAGACTATAATTGGTCATATTCTTTAATGCTTCATCCAATAAATCTTTAGTAATTATTTGTTCTTTCCAGCTTGCTGTAAGTGTCACATCACCTTTTACCTTTTCATCGATTAAAGTTATTATTTCTCCATTTAACTTCCAACCTACAAACTCAAAACCATCTTTAGATGGAGTTGGTAAGTTGGTAATTCCTACTCCTGAAACATATGAAGAAGGAGCATTAAGTGGTAATTTACCACCATCAAGACGATAAATTATATTATATTCTTGATTTTCTAGTTCTTCCATTTTTGCATAAAAGGTTTTATTGCCTACTTCATTTTTACTAATTTCTTCGACAGGATTACCTGTAAATTCTTCATTATCATACCAACCTAAGAAACCATCTTCATCTAAAGGAAGTAATTTCGTTAATTCTCCCGAAACATATGTACTTGGTTCATGATCAATATTTACATCGTTAACATAATATGATATTTTGTATGTATTGCCATCACCTTTTTTAATAAGGTTACATGCGGTAATAGTAAATAGCATTGTTAACATCATAACAATTGCAAGTATTCTTCTTTTCATTTTTTCCTCCTTCTAGCAGCCACAATCATCGGTGCCTTTTACTATTTCTACTATTCCAATTGCACTATCTTTTATTTTTTCAAAACTTCCAGTATATATATATATTTTCTTATATCCTTGATTTTTTAACTTAACAGCTGCATGCTGAACAATTTCACCATTACCATCAAGTAAGAAAACAGTTTGATTTTTACTATAATTAAGCTGCATCCATTTAATAAAACTTTCGCTCATACGTTTTTCATAATCAGCATCAGTTTCAGTCTGTTTTCTAGTTTTATAATATTGATAACTGATAAAACCTTTTAAATGACCAGCACTATATTCATTCTCTAAGTCTCTAAGATCAATAGCCACAAATCCTTGTTTTTGATCTGATAAATACTCATAGTACGTATCGATATACTTGGAGGCATCTTTCTCATTAAATGTTTGAGTTTTTTTACAACTTGACATCATCAAACATATCGAAAGCATTAATAATACTAATATTATTTTCCTACTTCTCATTTTTTATTTCCTCCAACATTTCTAAATCATCTTTAGTTAAATTGGCCTTTTCCAAAATATCTGGTCTCATTTCATACGTTTTTTTTAATGACATATAACGTTGCCATTTTTTTATTTTTGCGTGATGACCAGAAATCAAAATGTCTGGTACTTTTTTTCCATCATATTCTTGTGGTCGTGTGTATTGTGGATATTCTAGTAAACTTTCACTAAATGATTCGTTAACCGGTGATTCTTCACTAATAACACCAGGAACAAGTCTACTTACAGCATCCATAATTATTGCGGCAGGCATTTCACCACCAGTCAATACATAATCACCAATTGATATTTCTTCATTAACGTAATCCAATACTCTTGCATCTATGCCCTCATAATGGCCACAAATAATGATAATATGTTCTTCCTTAGATAATTCCTTTGCTTTAGCTTGAGTAAATGTTTTTCCACTTGGTGATGTAAGAATAACTTTTGCTTTTTTATAGTCTTTGATACTTTCTAAAGCTCTATGAATTGGATCAACTCTAATGAGCATTCCTGCCCCACCACTATATGAATAATCATCAACTGTAGAGTGTTTGTTTCCTGAAAACTCTCTAAAATTTATTAAATTACATTCAATTAATTTATTTTCTACTGCTCGTTTAAGAATTGAACTTCCTACAATTCCCGTAAGCATTTCTGGAAAAAGGGTTAGTATATCAAACTTAATCATCTTATTCCCTCTATTTCTTCTATAACTATTTTTTCATTTGTGATTTCTTTAACAAACGCATCAACAAATGGAATTAAAAATCTTTGATTTTCATCATTTATAACTTCCAAAATGTATCCACTAGGTATTTCAATCACATCTGTCACAGTGCCTAATTTTTCATTAAATGTGTTATATACAACTAAATCTACTAATTGATCAATATAATATTCATTTTCATTTAAAGGTGGAATATCATTATCCTCAGTATATATTTTCATTCCAACATTATCAATAACTTGATTTATATTATTAAGATTATCAATAGTTATTAAAACATTACCTTTGTGTACTCTTGATGAAGTAATTATATGTTTTTTGTTATTACTAAAAATTACTTCCGCTCCTTTACGAAAACGATAATCTACAAAATCACTCTCACTATAGACTTTTAATTCACCACGAATACCAAAAGTTCCCGTTATTTCACCAATCATAATTTTATCTTTTGTCATGTTGTTTCTCCTTTTTGTCTTCCTTCAAATTATAATCAAACATAATTAACATTGAATTAAATATAGCAAGAAGAGAAACTCCAACGTCTGATAATATAGCAAGCCATAATGGTACAGGTTTAGATGGAATGATTGCTAGAATCATTACTAGTAATTTTATTATTAGAGAAATAACAATGTTTTCATAAACTTTAAGTTTTGTTTTCTTAGCTATTTTAATAACTTGTGGTAATTTATTTAAATCATCACTCATAATTACGACATCAGATATAGCAATGGCCGCATCACTTCCTGTAGATCCCATCGCAATACCAACATCACTACTAGCAATAGCGGGAGCATCATTCATACCATCACCAACAAATACCGTTTTTCCTTTTTTGGCATTATCCCTAATTTCTTGAAGTTTTTCTACTTTTTCATTTGGTAATAGTTCAGAATATACTATATCAATGCCCAGGTCATTTGCCACATTTTCAGCAATACCCTTGGAATCACCAGTTAAAATATAAAATTTATTAACACCTTGATGGCGTAATTTTTCAAGAGCTGGCAAAGCTTCTTCTCTTATAACATCGCCAATAATAACATAACCTAAATAAATTTTTTCTTTAATAATATATAACACTAAACCATTCGCTTCAATTGTGGGAACTTCAATCTTGTTATTTTGCATTAATCGATAGTTCCCAACCATTACTTTTTTACCATTGATGGTGGCTTTAGCTCCACCCTGAAGATTTGAGAAATCACTTATTATTTCTGAATATACATTTTCTCTTCCATAATCATCAACAATCGAAACCCCTATTGGATGAGTTGAATAAAACTCTGTATAAATCAAAGCATTTATGATCTCATCTTTTGCAATAGTATCATTTGAAGGAACTATCTTTGTAATTTTAAATTCACCTTTAGTTAGGGTGCCTGTTTTATCAAATACAACATTTTCAACATTATTTAAAGCTTCTAAGTAATTACTACCTTTAATAAGTATACCATTTTTGCTTGATACTCCTATTCCTAAGAAGAAACTTAGAGGAATAGAAATTACTAAAGCACACGGACATGATATTACCAAAAAGACCATTGCACGGTAAATCCAGTCAACCATAAGACTCCATGTACTACCATTATAGTTTTGAAGTAACAACTGAATTAAAAAGCCACCAACACCACATACCACCGCAAGAACTAGTAGAATCGGGGTGTAATACTTTGAAAATTTAGTAATAAAGGTTTCTGATTTAGCTTTAGAAGTTGAAGCATTTTCAACCATATCAATAATTTTGGTAATCATTGATTGTGAATATGGTCTAATAACTTTAATTTCAATTACCGCTCCCATATTTACACTACCTGCCATTATCTCATCACCTTTACTTATTTCTCTAAGTAGCGTTTCTCCAGTTAGATTTTTAGTGTCTAGTGTTGCATGATTAGCGACAAGTATACCATCAAGGGGAATCATTTCGCCTTTGTTTACCACAATAACATCATCGGGAAGAATACTGTCAACATCAATTTCAATTATTTCATCATTCTTTTTTAACTTCGCTACCTTAATATCAATCTTTAATAATTCTTCTATTGATTTTCTACTCATGTTAACTGCATAATGTTGTAGAGCTTCTCCAATTTGGAAAAGCGCCATAACCATAATTGCTTCAACATAATGTTCTGTAATTATCGCTCCAATACTAGCAATTGTCATTAAAGAATTTTCATCAAAAAATTGTTTTTTGATAACATTCTTAATAAATCTAATTATTACAGGATATCCAATTAAAATATATGTTAAAATCAATAGAATAACATGGACTATGTGATATATATTATTACCTATTTTCTCACTATCTTCATGTTTAAAGATTAATTGCCAATCGTTCAAATCAAATCTAATCAAAAATAGTAATCCTATGATAAAGCAAAAAATACCAAGTACTATCGCAATTTTTCTAAATGTATATTGATAAGTCTTTACTGGTGTAATCTCACCGCTGTTTTTTCCTTCTTTAGTTTCCTTTTTTGTAACAATAATTCGATCATCAACCTTATGAGCAATGTCAGTAACTAATTCAACAATATTGCTCATTTGTTCTTCGTCAGAGCTTTCAATAATAAAACGAAAACTAGTATAATCAACTAATAATTTTTCATAGTTTAAAGTTTTTTTCGCAAGTGTTTCTATCTTAGTAGCACAATGTGCACAGTCAAGACCATTCAAATATAACACTGCTCGATCAACCTTTTTGTTAACTATTAACTCAAGAGTTGCTTTTTTTTCATATTTTAAAATTGCTTTTAAAATACTTTCTTCCGCTTGCTTAATTTTATTATCTAAATTTCTTTCCTTATCTCCATACTTATACTCTATTCGTAAAATGTCACGTTCTACATCTATAGTTGCACTTGCAATATACTTAATTTTTTTAATTTCATGAATAATACGACGATTATTCTTATAATTTATTTTTGACAATTGATAATTTTTAATCATTCCAGCCATTGTTATCACCTTTTGGGAGTTCTACCAATCCTGACTCAATAATTTTCGAGACAAAACTACTATTGAGAATGTAAAAAACCTCTTTACCTTTCTTTTCCGACTTCACAATTTTTGCATCTTTTAATACTCTCAAATGATGAGAAATTGCTGGTTGACTAATCTTCATATAATTTGTTATTTCGCTTACATTAGCTTTTTTATTCATTAAATAAATAATGATAGATAAACGGGAACTGTCACCTAATAGCGATAAAGTATATGCTAATTTATCAACATTTTCTAATGACGGCATATTCATTATAATCACCTATTCTTTCATATAAATATATGTTTATATATTAATAGATATTATATCTTATTTTGCATATTTTTGCAAGAAAAAGGAATATATCGATAAAATTACTTTTTAATTAGTTTTTTAAAAAGCATACCAATAGCCTCAAAGTCTTTGATATGCTCTATTTATGTTATTCTGTTATTGTTAAATGAATATAACGGAAGATTCTACTATTTATGCTATAACTTCCTGTAAGATCTACTTTTCCTACTCCACTTGATGTTTCTTTTAGTATTGTGATCTCCTTTCGATATACAATAGTTGGATCTACTTTATTTATTGCGTATATTGAAACTTCGGTATCTCTTTCTACATTTAGGGCTAGTACTGTTCCATATGATGTTACTTTAGCTATGTTTTCATTACTTGAATACCAATCATAATCAAGTCTTGAGATTGGTTCTTGGAGCCTATCTTCTACCATTAAATAAATGTTTCTTGTAAAGCCTTCAGTTATTGTGTTTCCTCTCAATACTCCATTATTTAATGTTACTGCACTTTCGCAAGTTTTTTAGGATCTGAATTAACTCTTCTTACTAATGCAATACTTATATTTGCTTTATCTATATTGTTATCATAACCTATATAGTATGTACCTTCTTCTAGTATTGAACTACATACTGGCGAATGATTACTACTTGTAATTTGTACATTTTGTTCTCCCTTTTTATTCTTTATTTGTTTCTTTTATTAATATGCTGTAAACTACTCTAATGTTTACTTAATACTAGATAAAGTTTATAAAACTGTTCTAGACATATTTTGGTGAAAAAACACCCTTGTCCTAAGAGTGCTTTTTTAGTCTATATAGTTTTCTAAGAGTGTTTTATTAAGAATAACTAAGATATTTTTTATATATTACATTATAAAACTAATAATAATCTCTATATAAATATCTTATAAATTAATTTTTATTCTTAATTATTATTTCAGCGTTTCCACCATACTTATCATTTTCTTTAATAATTTCATCAACATCATTTACAATGATTTTACCCTTTAGAGGATTTTTAATTGAAATTAATTTACTATTGATATTAGCGTTAACTTCACTATACTCAAATGCAAGATCTGCATCATCCATAGTACAGTCTATTAATTCCATTCCTGTACTATAACAAATGGGTTGGGTACCTTTTATATGGCAACGTACAAATTTGATATTTTGGGCGTACCAAGCTAAATATTCACCATTAATGGTTGAATCATATACTTCAACGTTTTTCGCATGCCAGAAAGCATCTTTTGTATCAAGAATGCTGTTTTTAATTATTAGATTATTAACATATTGGAATGAATATTTACCACTAAAATTAACATTTTCAATTGTTATATTAGAACTTTCAAAAAATGCATATTCACCACTTACACTAGAGGTTTTAACATCAATCATATTATTACGCCAACTAAATTCTGGTGAATTAATGTTAGAATTCACAATTTCAATATTATTACATTCTCGTAAAGCTTTAACACTTTCTATAGTTGTATTCTTAATATTAATGTTTTTACTGTACCATAGTGGTGCTCTTGAATTAACTGTCATTGTTGAATCTTTTATTAGTATGTTTGTATCATGCCAAAATGGATAACGAAGATCCATATAACAATCATTAACTATTATGTTTTCACTTTCTTTTAAGGCTGATTCGCCATCTTCTTCACCTTCAAAACGGCAATTAATTAGTTCAACGTCTTTTTGGTTATATAATGCACGTTCTTCACTATATGTTTTATTTTTAATTGTATTCATTTTCCTGCCCCCTTTTTATTAAAAAATTATCTGGTTACCCAGATAATTCTTATTCAATGCTTGTAAATTCAACCGTAACAAGTTGTTCATTACGGGTTGCAGCGGCATGGGTTAAAGTCCTTATGGCACTTGCTACCCGACCATGTTTGCCGATTACTCTACCAAGATCATTGGGATGAACCTTAACAGTAACAGCAATTTCTTTTTCACTAACTGCTTCCGTTGAAACAATTACTTCTGATGGGCGAGTTACAAGTGGCTTAACTAATCCTCCAACTAAAGTTTCGTAATTAATTTCAGCCATGACTTTCACCTATTTTTCAGAAGTTTCTTTACTTGCAAATTTAGCGATAATGCCTTCTTTTGATAATAAAGATTTTACTGTATCAGTAGGTTTTGCACCATTATTTAACCAAGTTAAAACTTTTTCTTCATTGAATTTAACTGTTGCTGGGTTTGTTAATGGATTATAAGTACCAACGATTTCAATGAAACGACCATCACGTGGGTTTCTTGAATCAGTTACAACGATACGATAAAATGGTTTTTTCTTACTACCAAATCTTTGTGATCTTATTTTTACAGACATATTATTATCCTCCTATTGTTAATATTAAATCCTTGAATATTATATCATATTGCCCATATCATGTCAAGTATAATGACTTGACAGCATAATATTTAATCACAAAATTGTTTTACAATAATTTATTATGCATTTAAATATTTAACAATACCATTAATAAAATCTACTTGTTTTCGTAAATTATCTATTTTATCATAAGTTGTAAGTTTTAAATTTACTTTTACTTCTTTTTCAAAATCATTGTAAGCTTCTGGATGCTCATTAAGAATAACATACCATTTAGGATGATATCTAAGATATGTTAAATATAAATCATTTTGATAAAGTTTGCTTAATACTTCTTGATTCATCAGTCCCACCAACTATTGTAATTCGCATTATATAAACCTGTTGCGGCTTTACCACCAAAGCTTTGGGTTATTTGTAAAACCTTTTGAACGGTATTTAGGGTTTTACTAATAGAATCTGGGTTAATTTTTTTCACATAACCCCAAATGTTTTTTATATTATCAGATGATAACAAATCTTCTAGTTTTTTATTATCAGTGGTACTTTCTTTTTTTTCGTACTGTTTCCATGAGCCATCTTCTTCACCTAGAATTACCCAATCTTCATAGATTGCTTGCCAAGTCTTTTTTCCATTTAATACTTCATTTCGTACAAGTGGATGTTTAGATACAAACTCTCTAAATTCATTCATTCTACTTGCCATATAATCACCCCTACTATAATTTATTACATTTATCTATTTTTGGTGACAAAATAATCAATAATATTATTTTGGTGACAAAATAATATTATTTTCATACTATAAATTGAGAGGAGGGAAAACATGTTTTTTAAGAAAAAAGAAGAACGCTATAATAATCCTATGCCAAACCCATATATGCAGCCAAGTGGTGTTCCTGGATATATGTACAATTATCAGGAAGTAGCTCCTAACAATTATGATATGAGCAGACTTCAAACCGAGATTAATGAATTAAAGCGTTTAAATAATGAAATGTTAAAACGCGTAAGTCGTCTAGAAAATTACTTGGGCATTAGAGGTAATGATAACAATTCTTACTAGTTTTGATCTTCTAATCTTTTAATGGTTTGGTAAATTGAAATACCAGTTATTTTGAAAAAGTTTTGATCATATTTTTTTTCTAATGAAATGTTATTGATAATATTTTTATATTCACGATAACTTTCTAAAATTGTCTCACTTTTAATATTTTGATGTTTAGTTCTTTCCATTAAAGAATAGAAATTAAAAATCTTTACAATTTCTTCGGTTGTAAATAAATCATAATCAATACTCATTGCTAATTCTTGTTCATGTTTTTGTTTCATTTTAAATCACCCATTACATTGTATCACAAATTCTTAAAATAATAAAAGAATATGTATTAAGATTTGGGTTAAAGCATACTCACATTTGAGTATTCAAACATAATATAGAGTAGATAAAAGGAGGGGAAATTATGTATCAACCTAACTATGGATTCAATTGTTGTCAACCTGCTAATACAGGATGCTGTAACACTGGTTGTGGTGGCGGTTATGGCTATGCTTTAATTCTAGTATTATTTATCTTATTAGTCATCATCGGTACTGCTCGTTGGTAATCTAATTACTCTAAGACTGCTGAACATTCAGCAGTTTTCTTTTTACTTGTATTTTTTTTCATCTTTTAGTATAATTGTAAAATAAGAAAAGATGGTGATTATATGCTTACAATGAACAATATTATTAGAGAAGGAAATCCACTTCTATATAAACGTTCTGTTGATGTTGAACTTCCTTTAAATGCCGAAGACCAAAAAACAATTGAAGAAATGATTGAATATATATTTAATTCCATTAATCCAAAGATTGCTGAAAAATATAATTTACGACCTGCTGTTGGACTTGCGGCCCCACAACTTGGAAAAAACATTAAAATGCTTGTTATGTATTGTTTTGATGAAAATGGTAATGAACATTTTTATCCGATGATAAACCCAAAGATTGTTAGTTACTCTGAGGAATTAACATATCTTGATTGTGGTGAAGGTTGTTTATCAGTTGACCGGGAAGTTGAAGGTTATGTTCATCGACCTAAAAGAGTAAGTGTTGAAACATACTTATACAATAAAGGAAAACTTGTAAAGGTAAAACTTCGACTACATGGCTATCCTGCTGTTGTCTTTAGTCATGAATATGATCATTTAAATGGTGTTTTATTTGTTGATCATATAAACAAGGATAATCCATTTTATGTACCTAAAAATTCAACACCAATAGTATTTAAGGATAATAATAAAGAAGAACAAAAGTAACTATTACCTTTGTTCTTTTTCTTTCATTATGTATTTTCTAATACTTTTGTCAAGTCCATCATTAGTGATATCTTCACCAATAATTTTCGCACTTAACTTGGCCGCAGGTGTACCATTTCCCATACAAATGGATGTACCAACCTTTTCAAACATAACTGTATCATTATCCGAATCGCCAATCGCATAAGTATTTTCTAGTTTGTAGCCTAATTGTTTAATTACCATTTCCACACCATCACCTTTTGAAGCATTCTGTGGGATGATGTCTGCCCCAAAGTGACCCCATTTAATGATTTCAAGTTTCGGAAAAAGTGCTCTTAATTCATCAATCACTTCATTAGATACGAAAATCCACATTTGATTAACAAAATCATTTGCATCAAACACTTGTTTTTGAATAAAATCAATATGTAAATTTACATACTTTCTAAAATTATCAATTGTTGTTTCATCCATAATATTTATGTATAATTTATCTAGTGTAAGCATCATCACACAATAGTTATGCTCAGTGGAATATTTTACAAAGCGATTAACCTCATGATAGTCAATGCCATTACAATACATAACTTTATCATCAATAATTATATTTTGTCCATTCGCAAGAACAAATCCTTTGAAGTACTTTTTATATGGATCTAGACAAACAATAGTATTTATCGTTCTTCCGGTTGCGATAAACAAATCATAGTTATCATCTTTGCTTAATTTATCTAATATTTCAACTGTTTTTGGTCTTAAGCCTTTAATTGTACTATCATATAAAGTACCATCAATATCTAAAAATATAGCTGTCTTATTGTTCATTTTTTATCCTCTACTCATATATGTTGTTTATATTATACATTAAATTATAATTTTTAGGTTAAGCTTTACATTATTTTTATTTGCTTTTTCATTTAAAATTTGATATAATACTTAAGTAAAATATTTAAGAAAGGAGGAGCTTATGAACAAAACACAATCAAAGAAAAAATACTACCCTTCTAATGATATTAAAATATATTCACTAGGGGGACTTGGTGTAGTTGGAATGAATATGTATGTCGTTGAAACAAAAGAAGAAATCATCATAATGGATGCTGGTATTCTTTTTGCTGATGATGACTCAAATGGAGTTAACTATATTATACCCGATTTTACACACTTAATTAAAAATGAGAAAAAAATTGTTGCTCTTCTTATTACACATGGACATGAAGACCATATTGGAGCACTACCATTCTTACTACAAAAAGTTAAAATTCCTGTGATATATGCAAATGGGATTGCACTTGGTTTAATTAGAAATAAAATGCAAGAGTTTCCAAATGTCTCATACAATCTTCAACCATTCCTTGATGATACAGAACTTACCTTTAAAAGTTTTTCCGTAACATTTTTTAGAACTAATCATAGTATTCCTGATTCTTATGGTATTGCCATTAAAACTAGACTTGGCTATATTGTTAATACTGGTGATTTCAAATTTGACTTTAGTCCTATTGGTGAAAAATCAGATTATTATAAAATGACCAAACTTGGTAAGGAAGGTGTACTTTGTTTGATGGCTGATAGTACAAATGCCGATATATCGCAATTTTCGGCTAGTGAACGCAAGATTGGAGAAACCTTGAATAATTTATTCTCACAAATAGAAGGTAGAATTATTGTGGCTACTTTCGCCTCAAATGTTTATCGTGTTCAACAAATTCTTGAAGCAAGCATTAATACTAATCGTGATATTATTGTTTTTGGACATAGCATGGAAAAGACAATTGAAGTCGCAACAAAACTAAAATATATAACTGTTCCGAGATCTAGAATCCACTTTGGTCGTGATTTAAAGAAATTAGAGAATGATCGTGTCACAATTCTATGCACAGGTTCACAAGGCGAACCACTTGCGGCACTATCAAAGATTGCTAATGGAACTCACAAACAAATTAAATTATTACCAAATGATACAATTATATTCTCTAGCAAGCCAATTCCTGGTAATGAACAATTTATTAATCGTAATATTAATAAACTTGTACATGCTGGTGCACATGTTATTAAGAATAGTCCTTTGACTGACACTCATACTACTGGCCATGCTTCACAAAATGAGATTCGTTTAATGCTAACTTTTATGAACCCTAAATACTTTATGCCTGCTCATGGTGAATACTCAATGCTTAAAAAACATGCAAGTATTGCAGTATCAATGGGTATTCCAAAAGAAAATTGTTTTGTTTTAGAACAAGGTGATGTTTTAGCTATTTCATCTAAAAGTGCACGTGTACTTAAAGGAGAAATTCAAGCATCTGATGTTTACCTTGACGCATCCCTTAGTGATGTTGATAGTAACATTCTAAAAGAAAGAAAGAAAATGAGCGATGGTGGACTTATTACTATTACTTTCTCAATCAATAAAGATAAGAAAATGCTTTATCCAACAAAAGTTGTCACAAGAGGATTTATGGATCCTGCTCTTGCTGGTAACTTTAACGACACCATCAAACAAAAGGCAAACGATATTTTTGTGACCGCATTAAATGCTTATAAAAACATTAATGTAAAATACATTGAACGTCAAGTTGGAATTGGACTTAGCCAATTTATCTATCAAAAAACAGAACGTAAACCCCTAATTGTTGCGGTGGTTAACATAATTGAAAAATAGGATTAGTTTTTGAAGTGTACCACATTTCAAAAAACTAATCCTTTTTTACGTTATTTACTGTTAGCGTCTTTCAAATATTCATTTTTTTGAATTTCAATTTTATTGAAATAATTATTTTTATAGCCTTTTATTTTTGCTAGTATTAAATTCCTTTTAATCATATTATCAGCTACCATGTTTTTGTCTAACCGCAAAACTTTTATTTGTCAATAGTTTTACGATTGGAAATTATTTTATTGTTTGAATTTTTATATTACTAATTCCGTAAATTATATTTTTACACTAAGGGCAAAATTTCTCGTTCCTTATTTGTTCCTTATTTTTCTTTATTTGTTCTCTATTTTATTTTTTATCATTATACACATAAAATAAAAACCTCACAATGTGAGGGTTATTTATTATTCTTTTTGGTTATTTCTTCTAAAAATAAATGAAATACTTCTGATGTTGCTACCGCATCATGTAATGAATCATGATCTTGAGGAGCAGGAGCCTTTCTACCAAATAGTTCATAGGCATTGAAAAGGCCTATATCAGACTTAATACTATAATAATTTTTTATTACTTGCATTATATTTACTACTTGTTTGCGTTCTAGTATTTTAGGTTTGTTATGCATTTCACATGATAGATCAATAACATATATATCATTGCGTCCCCAAACATAGACTATTGGCTGGTAATATGTTAGAAGATTTTTAAGCATATAGTAGAATTGATTATATGTTTTTGCTTTTTTAAAGTCTTTTTCCGTAAGATTTAAAAAACTATATGTTCTATCAGTTATACTATTCATATCAAGTGGTAATACATTATCGTGTTCGGTTAACACCAGGTTACCATCATTATCTTCTAGGTAAATACCATATTGAATAATTTCAGGTTTGAAGCCACTACCATGAACATATGAAAAGCTTGGCATTGTAAACTCTAAGTCAATGAACATACGGTAAGCATCTTTTGATAAAAGTTTATTCACGCCCTTTTTAATCATATCTATATCATAATAGGTCATGAATCCTTTGGAGGTATGCCTCATCATTTTTGTGAAACTAATTACTTCTCTTGTTGAACGATGACTTTTGATAGTTCTTTCTTCTTTACATAAAAAGAAAACATATAGGCCTTCATGTAAGTATGGCTTAAATCTTTTGTACTGGCTACGGCTAAAATAGAAAAATTCAATTCTGTTTTTGATTTTTATTTCAAAAATGCGTTCGTCTAAATTTATTTTTCTAATTTGTCCACACACGCTAATCAAAGTCATCACTCCTTTCTTTATAGTTTAATTTCATTCATTTTTATCAACTCTAAAATAGCTTGACTGCGTCCTTTTACTCCAAGTTTTTGAATAACATTGGAAATATGATTTCTAACGGTTTTACTACTAATATTAAATTTGTCAGCAATTTCATCAGTATCATAATTTTCAACCAATAACTTGAAGATCTCACGCTCTCGACTAGTTAAGAACTTAGTATTATGCATCTAATCCCCACACTTTCATTTTATTTTATGCGTAAGGGTTAAGATTGGTCACGACTATTTACTACTTCTAGAATTTCCAACGCTAATTCTTTAGGGAAACCTAGAGCTTTAAGTTTATCAACTGAAGCATGAGATAGTTCTTCTAGATTGTCAAATTCTTTCATAAGAATTAGTTTTCTTTTTTTACCAATACCTTTAATATCATCAAAAATTGAAGTAAAGGTATTTTTACTATGGGTTTGTTTAAAATAGGTAATTGCGAAACGGTGTACCTCATCTTGCATTGCGGTAAGGATTAGGAAAGTATTACTACTTTTATCAAGTTTTATTTCTTCAAGCTTACTAGTTATAATCATATCAGTACGGTGCTTGTCGTCTTTCGCAAGTCCTATTAAATTTATATTTAATCCTAGCTTATTTAAGATTTCTCTTGCTGCTCTTACTTGAGGTTTACCACCATCAACAATAATTAAATTAGGTAGTCTGCCTTGTTCTTTTTGAAGTCTTGAATATCTTCTTTCAATTACCTCTTGCATTGTATGGTAGTCATCTGCTCCATCTACAGTTTTTACTTTATATTTACGATAATCTTTAGGTGATGGTAGCCCATCAATATATGTAACCATCGCACTTACAGGTGATGCACCTGATATATTAGAGTTATCAAATATTTCAATTACTTTAGGATATTCAATATTAAGAATTCTTGCAAGTTCTTCAAGTGGTTTAGTTGTTTTGCTTAATTTAATTAATCTTATTTTTTGAATATTTTCTAAATTATTTTGAGCATTTTCACAGCCTAAATTGACTAGTTGTTTTTTGATTCCTTTAACTGGAACTACCACATTTAAATCAAGAGCCTCTTTTAGTATTTCATATCCTTCAATATATGGTATCAAAAGTTCTGAAGGCTTTACTACGGCATCAGAATCATAGAATTGATATAAATATTCACAAAGAATATCATTTAGATTATCAATAATATCAAAAACTTCACCACTACGTTCAATTAATTTACCTGAACGCATATGTAGTATCTGGACACAAACAACTCCATCTTTTACAAAATAGCCAAATATATCACGATTTCTACCATCTTGAATTGACATCTTTTGAGGTGTTAGTAATTCATTAATACTATTAATAATATTACGATATTCAATAGCATCTTCAAATTGAAGGTTTTCAGCCGCAGTATTCATTTTGTTATTCATTTCTTTTAAAAGTTGTTGATTACTACCTGATAATACTTCATTTGCTTTATTGATAATTTGTGAATATTCATCTTTATCAACACTATTTATACATGGAGCAAGGCACTGTTTCATGTCATAATACAAACAACTTTTTTTAGGGATAGTGTGACATTTTCTAAAGGGATATATTTTATTCAATACTTCAACGGTATCACGACAAGCTTTAGCGTTAGGAAAAGGACCATAAATTTTTAATGGTCTCTTTTTTCCTTTTAATTTTACATCTCTTGTCATAATTAAACGTGGATGTTCTTCTGAAGTAATCACAATATAAGGGTATGTCTTATCATCCATTAGCATGATGTTATATTTAGGACGATATTCCTTAATGTAGTTTAATTCTAACAAGAAAGCTTCAAGTTCACTACTTGTTATAATATATTCAAAATCATAAATATTTTGGACCATTTTTGTAGTTTTGGCATCATGAGAACCAGTAAAATAACTCTTTAATCTATTTTGAAGAATTTTAGCTTTTCCTACATAAATGATATTACCATGTTCATCTTTCATTTGGTAACATCCTGGTTTTTTAGGAACAAGTGATAGTTTTATTTTAATATTCTCTAAAACTTGTGAATGGTCCATATGTTTTCTCCCTTATTTTTTTAAACTATCTAAGATTGCGGTAATACGATTACCATATTCTAATGATTCATCATACTTAAAGCGAAGCTCTGGAGTTTTACGTAAATCTAAACGGTGAGCAAGTTCACTTCTTAAAAAGCCACTAGCACTAACTAATTGCTTAGATGTTGCTTCTTTTTCATTTTGACTACCTAAAACTGTATACCAGATTGTCGCAAGCGATAAATCGTTTGTTACAGTTACTTTTGTAACTGATACATATTTTAATAATTCATTTTTAGCTTCATCTCTTAAGATTAAAGCTAATTCTTTTTCTATCATTTTTTCTATTCTATCAATACGATATGACATTTTAATCCCTCTCTACTTCTTCCATAACAAAGCATTCTAAGACATCTCCAACTTTAACATCGTTATAGTTTTCAATAGTAATACCACATTCGTAACCTGCTTTAACTTCTTTTGCATCATCCTTGAAACGCTTTAAGGAACCTATTTTGCCAGTATATACAACGATGCTATCACGAATAACACGTACACCACCATTACGAACAATGCTACCACTTAATACATAGCAACCTGCAATTGTTCCAACTTTACTTACTTTATAGATTTCACGAACTTCAGCTTGACCTGCTGATTTTTCTTCATATACTGGATCAAGCATACCTTTAACGGCTTTTTCAATATCTTCTTGTAGTTTATAAATTATATTATATAATCTAATTTCTACACCTTTTTCTTTCGCAAGATCTGTTATTTGAGCAAGTGGTCTAATATTAAAGCCAATGATAATAGCTTTAGAAGCAATAGCTAAACTAATATCATTATCAGTGATTCCACCAACACGGGCACTAATAACATTGATTTTAGTTCCTTCAATATTGATTTTTTCAAGTAAGCCTTTAATAGCTTCAATGGAACCTTGAACATCGCATTTAATAATCAAGTTTAGGTTCTTAACTGATTCATCTTCTTGATTTTTAAAGATATCATTTAGGGATGCAGCCTTACCAACACCCTTTTCTTGACTAAATTTGTTGAATGATCTAGTTTCTGCTATTTCTTTAGCTTTACGTTCATCGTTGATAACTAAGAATTTTTCACCAGCAAATGGAACTTCCATAATACCTGTGATTTCCACTGGCTTAGATGGTCCTGCTGATTTAATTGCTTGACCTAATTCATTTTGCATTGCTCTAATCTTACCATAAGTGTTACCTACTACAACAATGTCACCAACTTTAATTGTACCATTTTGAACAAGAAGTGTTGCGACTGGGCCTTTACCTTTATCAAGTTTAGCCTCAATTACTGTACCAATACCTAAACGATTAGGGTTGGCTTTATATTCTTTCATGTCACTTAATAAAACAATCATTTCAAGTAATTCATCTACGCCTTTACCAGTTAGTGCAGAAATCGGAACAAAGATGGTATCTCCACCCCAATCTTCAGCAAGTAGATTGTATTCAGTTAATTCTTGTTTGATTCTATCTGGTGATGCGCCTGGTTTATCCATTTTGTTTACTGCCACAATGATTGGAACACCAGCTGCTTGAGCGTGTTCAATTGCTTCTTTAGTTTGAGGCATGACACCATCGTCAGCCGCAACCACTAAGACAACAATATCAGTGATTTGAGCACCACGAGCACGCATTTCGGTGAAAGCAGCGTGTCCTGGAGTGTCAATGAAGGTAATTAAATGACCATTCTTTTCAACTTGGTATGCACCAATGTGTTGGGTAATTCCACCAGCTTCACCACTAACAACATGACTACTACGAATTGTGTCAAGTAATGTTGTTTTGCCATGGTCAACGTGGCCCATAATTGTTACGATAGCAGGTCTAGTTACAAGGTCTTCTTCATTATCTTCAAAAGACATTTCATCAAATCTTGTCATGTCAGTGATTTGTTTATCTTTGATTTCATAATCATATTCTATTGCGATAAGTTCAGCAGTATCACGATCTAAACTTTGAGTTGCATTAGCAAGAATACCCATCGAAACAAATAACTTTTTAACAAGCTCAGTTACACTAATATTCATTGCCTGAGCAATTTCACTTACGGTCATGCCATTTTCATAATATAAAACGTGATCTTTCTTTTCTTCTTTGTTTGGAATATTACTTGTTCTTTTTTCTTTAGCTTTTTCATGACGATTTTTGTTACTATTTTTCTTTTTAACTTTTATCGTTTCTTCAGCTTGATTGCTTTTTCTTCTTGAGCCTTTGGCTTCACGAGTAATATTATATTCATCATCTTCTAAAAAATCTTGATATTTTTCAAGTGTAGCTTCATCAACACGTGGTTGAACAATTTCATCAATTATTGGTTTAACTACTATTTTTTCTTCTTTCTTAGGTTCTTCTACCATTTTTGGTTCTTCAGTTTTTGGCTGAGCCTTTTCTTTAGACACTGCTTTTGGTTTTGCTGGAGCTACCTTTTTTTCTTCTGACTGTTTCTTTTCTACTTTTTTAGGTTTTTCAACTGGTTTTGGTTCTTCCTTTTTCTTTTCTACCTTTTTGGGCTCTTCTACCTTTGGTTGAACCTTTACTTGAGGCGCTACCTTTGGTTTTGTAGGAGCTGCCTTTTTAAATGGATATGGCACACCATAACGCTTTGCAAGTTTCTTTTCTACATCTTTATCAACCATTGTTTCTTCTTTGGCTGATACGTCAACACCAACATTTGGTAAAAGATTTAATAATTCAGAAGATGATATTTTAAAGATTTCTGCTAATTCTTTGACTTTCATTTTAGTCACCTTTTCTTTCTAACTCAACTTTAATTGCTTTGGTAAAGCCATCATCAGTAATTCCTATTACTTTAGGATTATTTAATCCAAGGCTCGTTCCAATTTCATCAGTTGAATATTTTTTTATTACCGGAATTTGGTAGAAAAAAGCTTTTTTCTCTACCTTATCAATGGTGGAAAGTGATGAATCACTCGCCACAAATATTAATTTAATTTGCTTTTTATTTAGGTTCTTCAAGACCGCATCGGTGCCAGCAACAAGTTTGCCTGCCCTTTTCGCAAGTCCTAAGTAATTACATACTTTATCCAATTATTTAATACCTTCTTTATCTAAAATTTCAAGCATTTCATTGTATATGTTTTCAGGTACTACTGTTTCTAAATGATGATCTAGAATTTTCTTTTTCATTGAGGTTAAAACAGCAGATTTTTTCTTACAAACATAAGCACCATGTCCTCTTACTTTACCCGTAGCATCTAGCACAACACTACCTTCTTGAGTTCTAACTACTCGAAACATTTCCATTTTAGGGTGTTGCTCATTTGTCACAACACATTTACGTAGGGGAACTTTTTTTACTTTATTTACTTCGGCCATATGTCACCTAAATATTGTAAACATTAGGTTTAAATTTAATACCTAATTCATATGCCTTATCTTCATTCTTGATATCGATTTTCCAACCTGTAACTTGAGAAGCTAAACGTGCATTTTGTCCACCTCTACCAATCGCAAGTGAATATTGATCATCAGGAACAATGGCAATACACTTCTTTTCTTCTTCATCAGTTAAAACACTGATAACTTTAGCAGGAGTAAGAGCTTCAGCTATTAATTTAACTGGATTATCATTCCATTCAAAAATATCAATTTTTTCACCGTTCAAGGCTTCATTGATTTGTTTAATTCTACTTCCTGATGGGCCAAGACATGCACCTTTCGCATCTACATTGATGTTATTGGACTTAATACCTATTTTAGTTCTACTTCCTGGTTCACGTGCAATCGCAATAACTTCAATAACACCACTTGCAATTTCTGGAACATAAGTTTCAAATAAACGCTTGATGATGTCACGATGAGTACGAGAAACAAATACTTTAGGTCCTCGGCCTGTTTCTTCAACTTTAGTTATACACACTTTTAATTGTGTACCTACTTGGTATGATTCACCAGGTAATGTCTCATCAATAGGTAAAATTGTACTTGTATCCATTCCAATGTTTAAAACAACTATATGGTTATTAACACTAATGATTGTGGCAGTAATGATTTCGCCTTCTTTATCCTTGAAGTATTCATATGCTCTTTTACCGCTTAGTTCTTTTAAGCTTTGGATAAAAATTTGTTTGAAACGAGTTGCGCCTTTACGTCCAATCGAACCAATGCTAATTTCTATTCTAAAATCTTGACCTGATTTTACTCTTGCCCGCATTTCTTTGGCTTCATCAAGTAAAATTTGACCTTCTGGGCCTTCAGGATCAATTTCATCAACAACATGGAAGGTTTGGAAAACCCTTATCTTTTTTTGTTCTTCATTAAATTCTACATTGATTTCGCCTTTTGCACCTTCTAATTGGCAAGCCTTAATTAGGGCAGTCTCTACAGACTTAAATACATCTTGTAAATCTAAGTGTCTTTCATTGGCTATTACTTCAAGTTCTTCATAAAATCCTTTACTAATCATTTTCTTCACTCTCCTTAAAATTAACTGCGAGTCTGATTTTCGCAATGTTACTACGTGTTATTATTATTTCCTTAGTTCTTGTTTTAATGATAGCATCTATTATTATTTTTTCATCATCATATGATTTTAAGTATCCGTAAAACTCTTTTAAATTGCTAGCATTTTCTACTTTTTGATATGTTGAAACATAAATATACTGATTAATTGCACGTTTATAGTCCTCATCAGTTATTAATTCTCGTTCTGCCCCTAAACTAGATACTTCAAGATAATAGCCATCTGGAATTAAATCATTAATTACATCTAGTATTTCTTCATTAATTGATGACACTTCATCAATATCTAAAATAAAGGTTTCAGGATCATCAATAGTAAACACTATTTTGTTGATACCAAACTCTTTTACTTTTTTTAAGCTAACCAATATTTTATGATACTTTTCAATTATTGGTAGTGCTAATTTTTTCATTTCTTCTAAATTAATCATTATACTATGCTCCTATACATTTAAAAAGTGAGCCATTTAAATGCTCACCATCATAACTATTTACATTATTATTATACCATAAATGCTAATTAAAAGTCAAATAAAACTATTTATGGAATATTTAAATATAGCTTTAATTAACGATTTTTTCCTATTATATATTCAATTACTTGAATTATTTTCTATTTTTGATATAATATATATAAAGAAACGAAAGGGGGTTGATTTATGATAAACATCAACATCAACAATCAAAATGTAGAAGTACAAGAAGGAACACGCGTTCTTGACCTTTTACCAGAAAACGAAAAAACAAACTACTGCGTGTGCAAGATTAATCGTCAAATTAAAGAACTACGTTTTGCGTTAACAGAAAAACAAAATAACGCTACAATCCAATTTATTGGCCTTGATAACATTGAGGGTGGAAAGGCATATGAAGCAAGTCTAAGACTAGTTATCGCGATGGCATGTCATAATCTTTATCCTAGTTTAAAGATTAGATTTAGCTATAATGTATCCCGTTCAATCTTTTGCCAAATACTTGATAAAACTATTCATTTGACCAAGTTTTGTGAAGATATTAAAAGAGAGGTAAACCGAATTGTTTCTTTAAATCTTCCTATCGAGCGTGTTACTGTAACCACTCAAGAGGCAATTGATATATATACTAAATATGGTCATACTGATAAAATTGCTATTTTGAAATATCGACCTGACAATAATATTCATCTTCATAAAATCGGCGATTACTATGACTATATGCATGGATATGTCGTTCCATCAACCGGATGTTTGAAGAATTATATTATTCGTCCTTATAGTCCTGGTCTAATTATTCAATACCCACGCTATGAGTTAAATGCTAAAATACCAGAATTTTCAGAAGAATCAACTTATGGTAAAACGTTAAAACAAGCATACATTTGGGGACAAAAAACAAAGACGCAAACCATTGTTGATATTAACCAAAAAATTGAATCGGGTAATATTGTAGATTTCATTCAAATGTGTGAAACTAAACACACAAATATGCTTGCGGAACTTGGTGAAATTATTCATAAAGATATTGAGAATATTCGTCTAATCTGTATTGCTGGTCCTAGTTCTAGTGGTAAAACCACTTTCTGTAATCGTTTAAGAATTGAGTTAATGTCAAGAGGTATTAATCCTGTAATGATTTCAATGGATAATTACTATCTTACTAAATCTGAAATCGCAAGAATTCAAAATACAACTATTGAAAATGTTGATTTAGAACATATCAATACTTTGGATATTGAATTATTCAATCAAAATTTATTTGACCTTATTAATGGTGAAGAAGTCACTCTTCCATACTTTAATTTTACTACTGGTAAAAGAGAAGCAGGTCCAACTATAAGAGTTGATGCTAATAGCCCAATCATTATTGAAGGTATTCACGCCTTAAATGAGAAACTTACTTCTTCAATTCCAAAGCATCAAAAATTTAAGATTTATATTGCCCCACAAGCTCAAATTAATATCGATAATCATTCACCACTAAATACTACAGATCTTCGCTTAATTAGAAGAATAGTTAGAGATATGAAATTTAGAAATTGTCCAGCTGCTGGTACTATTGATATGTGGCAATCTGTTCGCGAAGGTGAATTTAAATGGATTTATCCAAACCAAGAGGGAGCCAACTATGTCTTTAATTCTGAGTTAACTTATGAACTTGCCGTTTTAAGAACACATGCTCTTCCTGCTTTACGCGAAATCAAACCAACAGATCCTGAATATCTAGTAGCCAATCGTCTAATTAAATATCTAAAATATTTTAGACCAATTGATGATGAAAGTATTATTCCTTGCAATTCTTTACTACGAGAATTCATTGGTGGTAGTTGCTTTAACGTATAATTAATTTTATTTTACAAATAATACTAAGGAGGCATTTATGAAACAAATAAATGAAAATGAATTTAAACAAGAAGTATTAGATGAACCTAAATTAACAATTGTCGATTTTTATGCTGATTGGTGTGGCCCATGTCAAATGCTAAAACCAGTATTAGAAAAGATTAGCGAAAATTATAGTAACTTAAAAGCTGTAAAAGTTAATGTTGACGACAACCATCATTTATGTGAAGTATATGGTATATATAGCATTCCTCATGTAATTATGTTTAAAGATGGTAAAGTAATTGATCAATTTGTAGGTTTTAAATCTGAAAACGATGTAGAAGAAAAAATTAAAGCACATCTTTAATAAAAAAAAGCGGTTAGACATGATATGATATCTAATCGCTTTTTATTATGCATTCCTATTATTTTTTAAATAATCACTACAGCTTGTGCCAGCAATTTCACCTTCATACACAGCTTTAGCCACTTGAAAAGGAGAACCAACAACATCACCACAAGCATATAAGCCAGGGATACTAGTTTCCATTTTTTGATTTACTTCGATTTTATCATTTTGAATGGAAGCCCCAAGTTTTCTCGCAAAATCATAACCACCTGCACTTTTCCAGGCAATAAATAAACTTGGAACATTTATAGTATCTTCATCTTCAAATACTATTTGTGATAATCTATCTTCACCTTTAAAGGCTTTTATTTTTCTAGTTTCAACTTTAATCTTATCACTAGTTACTGTTAAGTCTTTACCATTTGTTAGAATTACTACTTCTTTTGCATTTTTTTCAAGTTCTAAAGCTTCGCTCACCGCATATGTTCCATCACCTAACACATAAGCAGTTCTGCCTCGATAAAAGAAACCATCACAAACTGCACAATAACTTAAGTTTTTATCTTTATATTCTTTTAAGTTTGCGATATCTGGAAGTGTACGTTTAGTACCACTTGCGATAACTACTGCTTTTGATAAATACTTATTAGTAAGTGTAGTTACTTCAAATTGTGGGAATTCGTTACTTTCAGTTTTTCTAATTGATATTACTTCTTCAGTTTTAATTTCTACTCCAAGATTCATAGCTTGAGTAATACCATTTTGGAGTAACTCTTTACCATCAATATGGGGAGTACCATAATAATTATCAATTACTTTAGCCTTTAATAAAGCACTATCATCTAAACCAATAACTAATACATTTAAATTACTTCTTCTTGTATAAAGACTTGTTGATATGCCTGCAGGACCTTTACCTATTATAATTACATCATACATCATATAATCACCTTCTATATTATATCCTAAACTATTTAAGAGTATACATTACAATACTTGATGCTGAAAGAACATTAAGGGATTCAACTTTATTTTTCATAGGAATTTTCACATTGACATCCATCATATTAGATAGTTCTTCTGACATTCCTCTTGCTTCATTACCAAAACAGATACTAAATTTCTTTTCTTTTACAAAATCATCAATGCTAATTGATTTTTTTAAATTAGTACCGATACACTTAATTCCATTTTGTTTTAGTGTCTTTACCACATCAATTAAAGAACCATAATAGAAAGGAATCTTGAAAATTGCACCTTGAGTTGCTCGTAAAGTTTTTTCATTATATATATCAACTGTATCACTAGACATACATACGGCATCATATCCAAGAGCTGCGGCTGTCCTAATAATTGAACCTAAATTACCCGGATCGTTTATACTTTCTAGTAATACTATTTTAATATTTTTTTTAGTCAAGTCAAGTGGTAATACTTTAGGCATTTTAACAATTCCAATTATACCTTGTGGATTGACTGTACTAGATAGTTTTTTAATAATTTGATCATTTACTAAATACTGGTCAATATTTTGATATTTTTTAAAATCTTCTTCTTTGGTTGTTAAGATAGCTTCTAATAAGGAATGATTGTAAGCTTCCTCAACTAAATGATACCCTTCTACAATAAATTTTTGTTTATTAATGCGTGTTTTCTTATCATTTAATTTATCTATATTTTTGATTATATCGTTTTGAACTGATTGTATTACTTTCATATTTCACCTTATAGTTTACTCTTCATATATAACAAGATATAGACTTCACAACCTAATAAGCATACAACAAATATTAACCAAGTTACACTCCAATAACCAATGAAGAAAGAAATGGCTAAATAAATTGTTGTAACTAAAACAAGTAAATTTAAGCAGTTCCTAAGTAATCTCATTTTAGGAGAACTATGTGGATATACTAATTTATCTACTAAAAGATATATATACCCTACCGCTAAAAAGACCAGCCATGTTGGGTGCCATATATATATATGCTTAACTGTAGCAAAGAAAAAACAAGGCACTACGTATAATGTAACTGCAAGTGCGAAGAATGATAATCCTAAACAAATCCTAGTTAATACTTCTAGTTTCATCTTTTTACAATATATAAACATGTATATAGCAGTTATTAACACAAAGATAATACTTGGAATAACAACAATACTACAAGTACTGCGATAACTATGCACGACAAATTGACTAATGGATAAATACACAATAACAACTGTTAAAAAGTAAACTGTTCCAAAAATACTAAAAGCAAGCATTTTATTTTTAAAAATAGGATGTGAAGATTTTATTTCAATATCATGTAAAACTTCTTTATATGAAGACATAATTTCCATACATTCACGATATTTTTGTTTTTCAGGAACATCTGTTAAATCATTGTATTTATCCATCATTATTGATAAAAGCTCTTCTTTTAAATCTAAAACTTCTTTAGTTTCTGGATAATATGAAAATTTACGATCAACTGTTCTTTTAATTTTATTAATGGTTTTTAAATTATTCATTATCGGATCCCCCTTTAATTAAATTATTTAAAATGTGATTAACTTCATGCCATTCAATTAATTTTTCTTCATAATACTTTTTGCCTTTATCCGTAATATGATAATATTTTCGTCTTGCGGTTGAAGAATCATCACCCCAGTAAGTAGTAATCAAACCATCATTTTCCATTCTTTTAATTGTTGTATAAATTGTTGCATCTTTTAAGTCGAAAATACCACCACCTTGGTCGTTAATACTCTTTAGTACGGCATAACCATAACTGTCTCCTTTTATTAGTATTGCAAGAATGATGGTTTCGGTATTTCCTCTTAACATTTCACTAGAATATTTCATTATGCACCTACCTAATCTAATTAGTTATAATATACCACATTTAGAACTTTTACGCAATAAATGTGAAATTAAAAGAATTAATTTATTATGCACATAAGCTTTTTTATCTTCGTTATTAAACCATTATTGTTTAAAGAAAAACACATCTAATTACTTAGACATGTTTAAATCTATGTTATGTTCATCTTCTATGTCATGAAGACTTTCAAATAAAATATTATCAGCTATATTATTACAATGATCACCAATACGTTCAAGATTGGCAAGAATATCAACAAAGTGTAAGTCCGCATTTAGAATGTTAGTAACACCACTAGTTAGGATACTTACTTCAGCTTTTCTATACTTCTTTTCTAATTCATCTATTTGTGGTTCTGTTGCTCTAACTCTTCTTGCACTCTTCTTGTCGTTATTTTTGAATGAAACATACGCATCATTAATCATTGAGGTAAGTAGTTCTAATAAATGATTAAGCATATTTAAAGTTTCTTCTTGAAAAACATAATTATTACTATAACGTTCTTCCATAAATTCTGCAAGATTTAATAAGTGGTCGGCAATACGCTCTAAATCTCTAATTGTATCAAAGCAAATTGCTTGTTCATGAATAGCCACAAAACTAAGTGTTGAACTAGATACTTTAACTAGGTAGTCATGAAGTTTATTATCGTAATTATCAGTTACATCTTCTAAATTATTTATACGATTAAATAGTTTATTATCATTACCATTAATATACTTTTTAGTATCATCAAACATTTGTAAAACAATTTGGAACATATCTAATGTAACTTTTTTCGCATTTGCGATGGCAAATACAGGGGCTTGTTCAATTAATGAAACTTCTAATTTATCAACTCCTTTAATTAATCGTTCTGATTCTGTTAAAGGAATTATTTTTTCAACTATTTTAACTAATAGTTTAACAAACCAACAAAGAACAAAAGTAGTTACAATATTAAACACGATATGGACGACCGCAATTACATGTGCAGGATTATGCTTAAAATATGGGATATTATCTTCCATCATTTGCATTAAGTTAGTAAATGGATATAGTAAGATAACAAAAATAATGCAACCTGTTATATTAAATAACAGATGAGCAAGAGCAGCACGTTTGGCATTTCTTGATGACGAAAGTGATGATAGAAGAGCAGTAACTGTTGTACCTATATTTGAACCAATTATAATAGAAATAGTTGCGATAAGTGAAATACTATGAGCTCCACTAGCAAGTGGGGTCGCATATATTTGTTGGGCAATCGCAATTAGAGCAGACGATGATTGTACTATTGCAGTGAGCACTACGCCGGCTAAAATACCTAAAACAGGATTATCTAATGTTTTTACTATATCTGTAAATGATGGATTGTCAACAATTACTTTTAGTCCTTGATCCATCGTATCAAGGCCAAAGAAAAGTAACCCAAAGCCAAGAATTGCAAGACCCATATAATGCATCTTTTTTTGTTTAATGAAGAAAACAATTATAACACCTATTGTTACAAATATTAATGATATTCCACCAATATCAAAACCAACTAAAATAGAAGTTACTGTGGTTCCAATATTCGCTCCCATGATTACTGGAACAGCCTGAGGTAATGTCATGAGTCCCGCTGCAATCAAACTGATAACTATCGCAGTAAGGCCTGATGATGATTGAATTATTGCGGTGAGAACAAAACCAACTAAGATTCCTTTCCACACTTTATTTGTGGATTTTTCTATTATTGTTCTTAGTCTATTTCCTGCTAATCCCTTTAAAGCATCTCCCATTATATAGATACCATAAAGGAAAATAGCCATACCACCAAAAGCATACATTAATACCTGAAAACTATTCATTTTATCACCTGCCTTATTTATTTTATCACATAAAAAAATATATTTCTATTCATAAGAATGCAAGCTCTAATGTAAATGCTTTCAAAGAGAAAAAAGTGTATGAGGTAAATGTCATATATATAACATCTACCTTATACACTTTCAATTAGTCATTGTTATTTTGTACCTAATTGAGATTGAGCCATAGATACTAGACGACGAGTGATTTCACCACCTACTGTACCATTTTGACGTGCTGTTGCATCAGGACCAAGATTTACACCTAATTCACTAGCGATTTCGTTCTTCATTTGAGCGATTGCACCATTAGCTGCTGGAACTGCAGTTTTGTTTCTGTAAGATGAGCTATTCATTATTTCACCTCCTCCTCAAAAATAGTATGTACTAAATTTGAAGATTTAAACATTTTTTATTTGGTAAATAATGTTAAATTAGTTCTGCTAACTTTTCATCTACAGAAAGCTTTTTATTTATATAATCATAATGACGATTAGCCTTAATTACAATTCTTTCAACATTTGTACATGCCTCATCAATTAAGCTTTCATAATCAAATTTTTGTTCTTCTCTTTCCGCAATTTTAATCATCGGTTTAATTTGAGGATGTTTAGGAACAAACACTGTACAACAGTCTTCATACGGTTTAATTGATGTTTCATATGTACCAATCTTCACCGCAATATCTGTAATTTCTGATTTATCAAAGGTTGCAAGTGGTCTAATGACAGGAATTTTTACAACACTATTTATTGTATTCATGCTTTCTAGAGTTTGACTAGCAACTTGGCCAATGTTTTCCCCATTCACAATTGCTAAATTACCACGTTCATTTGTTATTCTTTCCCCAATTCGGTACATCATACGACGCATAATGGTAATTCCATAATCTTCTCTTATATGTTCATATATTGCACTTTGAAGTTTTGTAAAAGGAACTACATAAAGATTAATACTTTGATATTCAGTATATGGAGCAATAATTTCTAGCAAGTCTATAACTTTTTGAAGTGCCATATCACTTGTATATGGTGGTGAAGCATAATGAATTGCATCAATCGATACACCTTTTTTAATTGTTAAGTAACCTGCCACAACACTATCAATTCCCCCAGATATCATAAGAGTTGCACGACCTAATGAACCAGCAGGAAGTCCACCCATTCCCATGTATGTTTTAGTGAAAAGAAATGCTCCTTCAACTCTAACATCTAAGTCAAGCGTAAAATCAGGATTATGAACATCAGCTTGTAAATTAGGAATATTCTTAAATAAATATCTTGCGACTTCTTTTGATATTTCAAGTGAAGTCATTGGAAAGTTTTTATCAGCTCTATTAGTTTCTACCTTAAATGTTTTTTTACCTTCTTTTAATTCATTTTCAACTAAACTTTTCGCTGAAGCACATATATCATCAATATTAGAGTTTGCACGTTCAACTACACTAAATGAATATAAACCTGGTATTCTTTGTAAAGCCTTTATAACATCAGTTGATGGTGTGTTGTGTAAGTGAATATAAAAACGCATACCACGTGATTCATATTCTAATGCTTCAAAATCTTTTAAAGCTCTTTTAATGCTATTTGTTACTTTTTGGACAAACTGTCTACGATTCGTTTTTTTAAGACTTAATTCTCCATATCTTATTAAAATGTGATCTTCCATATTACTTACTTCCTATTTCTTTTAATCTTTGGATAAAATATTTTGCTTCATCCATTGTATTTTCTGCCGATAAACTTATCCTAACGGCATTACTTGCTCTTATAGTATCATCATAAACCGCCATTAAAGTATTCTCTAAAGCTTTTGTTTTTGCATTACATGCAGAGCCATATCCTAAATATATTTGATATTGTTCCATATAATGCATAAAAGTTTCTCCTTTAAGATTCTTTAAACTAAAGTTTAATACATATGGTGAATATTCTTTTTTACTATTGTTAATAATAATATAAGGTAACTTGCTTAATTCATCAATTAAATAATTATATAATTTATTTACGATATTTAATCGTTCAGTTATTCCACTAGTTTCTCGTTCTAAAGTTTTAGCAAGGCAAACAGCACCAGCTACATCTACTGTGCCACCACGCATATTATTTTGTTGATGGCCCCCTTTAGTGATTTTTTCTAAATTTATTTTATCATTCAAAATAAGTACAGCCGTACCTTTTAATCCGTGCAATTTATGAGCCGTGAAAGTCATTAAATCTAAGTCATTTAATTCAAAATCAGGCATAAGTTTAGTTATTCCCTGAACTAAATCACTATGAAATTTAACTCTTGGATAATCCTTTAATATTTCTTTTATTTTTTTGATTGGTTGAACACTACCAATTATATTATTCACCCACATAATAGAAACTAAAATGGTATCTTTTGTTAAACTATTTTTTAACATTTCTAAATCAACAATTCCATTTTCATCTACATCTAAGTATGTTACACTAAACCCTTGTTTTTCTAAATCTTGGAAACACTCTAAAACTGAAGGATGTTCTATTTTAGATGTAATGATGTGTTTGTGTTGATTAATATATGGTTTACATATTCCAAATATAGCAAGATTGTTGGCTTCGGTGGCACTACCTGTAAATACTATTTTTTTATTTTTTAAATTTAGGGTACGACAAATTGAAGCTGTGGCCCTATCTAGTAATGTTTTTGACGTGATTCCTAATTGGTGAGTGCTACTTTCATTATACCAATACTCATTATTAATTTTTGTATATAAATCTATAATAGCAGGATTTGGTTTTGTTGTTGATGCATTGTCGAAATAAATCATAATTATACTTCCTTTCAACATATTGCATATATTATACCACATTGCAAAAGTTTTGCAAAGAAAACTGACATATTGTATAATATTCGAAGTGAGGTGATATTATGAAACACGTTACCTATACCCCTGTAGGTGTATGTTCTAGACAAATTAGTTTTGATATTGATGATGAAGGAAAAATCCATAACTTACATTTTCAAGGTGGATGCCCTGGTAATCTTTCTGCAATATCCAAGTTACTTGAAGGTGCAGATGCTGCTCAGGCCATGAAGGTTCTTTCAGGGAATGTTTGTGGTTCTCGCTCAACAAGTTGTGCTGATCAATTGTCAAAAGCTATATCTCAAAATTTAGAAGACTAACTCACTTATTGTGAGTTTTTTCTTTTAAAAGAGCTAATTCACTCCTAAAGTGAACTAACTCTTATTGATTATCCATATATTTTTTCTTCCTACTTTTCCCATTAGTTTAATTACTTCAAGTGATTTCAATACTTGAATAGCTGATTGGGCTTTATTGTAGCTTAACTTAACAATTTTACTAAACTCAAAAACTGTAAAAGTTTTTGGTAAATGATATTCTTCAAGTAAACTAATATAATCTTCTTTACCATTCAGTTCATATTCTTTAACTATGACTAATGGTACTTGTTTATATCTTTCATATCCTTTAGAATGATAGTGTTTTTTTGGTGTTTGCGTACGATACTCATCCATATCTAAATATATAACTTTAATATTGAGATTAGGATTTGTTAAATAATTTTTTATTTTGTAAAGTTCGGGAAGCACGCTAAATGGAGTACCTTTTTTGGGTGATTTGGTTGATCTAATTAATTCTCCATTTTCATCTATCATATAAAGCATTTTTATTCTTGAGGTTGGATATACAATTGTTACCTGATAATTTGGTAAAAATACATCAAGCTTATGTCGTAACATGTTAAAATTTTGGGTTTGTATTTCATATATGTGATTATCATTTTTTACATCTGCATACATTCTATCAACTTTTATTTCATGTTTTTTATTATCTTCTTCAATATAGTACTTCATTATTTTATGAAGTATTTTTTCTTTTTGAATACCTATCGAAACATTTTCACTAGGATCATTAGCCTTATTTTTAGCATATTCTAATTTTTGTTCATTCATATTACACTTTGGCAAATCTTCTTTTAATCATTCCCACAATAGAGAATATCATAAAGACAATTAGATTAACAATAACAACACTTGATGCTGAAGAATAATTAGCAAATGCGAAAAAGGCAATGATAAAACATATTACCGAAATAATAGCCGATGCTATTATAACTTTTTTAAATTTGGTGAATACTTGCATTGCTGAAAGAGCTGGTAAAATAATTAGACTTGATATTAGTAATGCCCCCATAATCTTAATACCGATTACAACAGTAACTGCTGTAAATAAAGCAAAAATCATATTATATATTTTTGTCTTAATACCCGTTGCTTTCGCAAATTCTTCATCAAAAGTTACACAGAAAATTCGATTATAGAAAAATACAAAGATAAATATTACTAATAAAGATACCGGTAATATAATCAAGAAATCTTTTCTACTAGCAAGAACAATACTACCAAACATCATACTATTGATATCTTTAGTAAATCCTTCACTAAGTGAACCTACAAAATATCCTATCGCAAGAGCCGCACTTGATATTAAGCCTATTGCCGCATCACCTTTTATTTTAGTACTTTCTCCAATCCTAAGTAAAATATATGCTATAACCATTACCACTGGTATCGCAAAATATGTTACCATTTCATCAACAAGGGGAGTAATAGCCATTATCACAGCGAATACTCCAAAACTAACATGACTCAAACCATCACCAATCATTGAATAACGTTTTAAAACCAAAACAACACCAAGTATTGCGGCAGTAAGTGAAAGTAGTATTCCTACTATGAGTGGGTACTTGATAATATCTAAGTTTTCAAATATATTACTCATTGTTATCACCGCTTTCACTATTTATTGTTGTCTTATTGATTATATATGTATTTTTATATTCTTCAGGAGTACCACAAAATACCTTAGTTGGTTCCAATTGAACTATTTTATTAGCGTGATCAATAATTTCTTCTTTAAAATGGGAAACAATTATTAGAGTTACACCAAGTTCCTTATTGATTTTATCGAGTAGTTTATATAATGATACAGTTGTATTACGGTCAAGCCCAGTAAATGGTTCATCAAGAATAAGCAGTTTATCTGTTGCGCACAAAGCTCTAGCAAGTAAAACTCTTTGTTGTTGTCCACCTGACAATTCTCTAAATGGGCGATTTGCTAGATTGGAAATACCTAATAATTTCATATTTTCTCTTGCCATTTGTTTTTCAGCTTTTCGATAAAATGGAAAATAACGTAGTCTGTTAACACAACCGGAAAGAACAACTTCAAATACGGATGCTGGGAATTCTCCGGGAATCTTTGCTTTTTGAGGGAGGTACCCAACCATATTATTTTCTATCTCTTCTCCTTTTTTAATTGTACCACGTACAGGAGGGAGCAACCCTAATGTAGTTTTTAGAAATGTAGTCTTACCAATACCATTATCACCAAAAACACAAACGTAGTCACCTTCATCTATTTCTAAATTAATGTCTTTAATAATTGCTTTATGGTCATATCCTATGCATAATCCTTTATATTCTAGCATCATTTTGTTTCACCCCCTATTAATGCTTCATAATTTACGCTTAACCCTTTAGCTAAGGCCTTAACATTTTCATTCATAATTTCAATGTATGTTTTATTATTATCATAATCTTTTTTACTTACATTGTGACAAGAATGCAGTAAGACAATTTCTGCTCCTGTTGCCTCTGCTATCATTTCTGCAACACTATCACTTAATAATTCTTTTATATATATAACTTTCACATTTTCTTTTTTCATTTGGTTTATTACGTTAATAATTGTGTTCATAGAAGGATCTATTTCAACAGAACAAGTTGCATATGTTAAAACATATTCAAGATCATAGTAATATGACCAATAATAAAATGAAAATGGACTACCAAAATAAAGTTTTTTAGTTGTTGCATTAGACACAATTTTACGGATATCATGATCAAGTTTTTGAAGTTTTGTTATATAGTTAGTTGCATTTTCTTTTATTTGATTTTGACATTCATTGTCTTCAACAAGTTCTAACATAACATCCCTAATTGTTTTAACCATATAAATGGCATTTAGTGGGTATAGCCAATAGTGAGGATCAAATTCATGGGCTTGTTGATCATGATGATGTTCATGTTCTTCTTCTACTTCTAGCATTTCAATTCCTACTGACAAGTCTACAACTTGTGTATATTTTTTAATATCTAACTTTTTAACCCATTTTTCTATTTCATCACTTGTATAAATGAACAAATCTGAATTTTTTATTTCAATCAAATCATCTTCTGTAATACTATGTTTAAAATTTATGTAT
>SAMEA104315439__coassemble_79_pt1 | contig 78756 bp, 66 predicted proteins | sample SAMEA104315439__metabat2_low_PE_048 | metagenome-assembled genome bin SAMEA104315439 (sample SAMEA104315439) | gut metagenome | biome: Monkey gut; feature: monkey-associated habitat; material: faeces | place: China | collected 2013 | reverse complement strand
AACTCTAGAATTATCAATTAATAGATAATTTGAGAAATAGCAGTATAACACTACCAATAATAGAACAAGCAAAGTAATACTTGGCGAAATTACTGTCTTTTAAAAGAAACATTAAGTGTTTGAGTTAGAGTGATAACGCTAACTTTGTTCTTCCGTCAATTTAACATAAATGGTTAAGTTTATATTTTGATTATCTTTTAGTTGAATAATTAACTCATATTTGCCTGCGGTTTCACCACTCAAAATAATTGTTTCATTTTGAACATTAATTGTGAATTTTGAAGTAACATCCTCCCTAGTTTCTTCTGTCAAGCCTTCAAATACTTTTATCTCCACCATTTCATCAGTTAAGCCATAAACAGAGTATTTAATGGTTAATTCTTCCTTTATCTTGGCCTTCACATTGACATTTGTTGTATAAATGAACTGTGGCAAAGATTCATTAAACTTAGTTGCGTAATTATGTGTATTAAAACCTTCGCACCAATTGCTATTTGGCATTGTATCTTTAAAGTACATACAAACATATGGAGTATTCATACATATATCTTCTTCAACTATATCAAGATTACCCTTAAAAATGATATTAGTTAGATTTGGTAAGTTATTAAAAGCATGGCTTCTAACTATCTTAACACTTTCTGATATTTCAATAACCGCAATATATGTACTATTAGTAAATGCATTACTTGATATTTCTTCAACTGTACTAGGTACCATATAATATTGTGTATATCCACCAGCTAAATAATATATTAGTTTTTTTTCATCTGCGCTATATAGTGTATTATTGACTACCTTATAAAAATCATTATCTTCAAATTCTAAGACTTCTAACTTATTTAGTTCTCCAAACACAGTTGTATCAATGTTTTCAATAGTTTTTGGAAGTTTTAATGTTACCAAACTTGCATAGCCACTAAAGAATTTAGCAGGAATATTGTTTCCACCTAAAATTGTTAATTCTTTAATGTTATTAATAGTATCACCGAATAAATGAGACGAATCATATACTACTCCATTATTTTTAATGGTTGGTAATGTTAATGATTCTAAGGCTTCACAATTCTTAATGATGTTTTTTCCTACTTTGCAGTTAACTGGTAAAACAAGTTTATTTAATGATGTACAACCACTAAAAGCTTCAGTTCCTATCTCTTGAAGTTGTTCAGGAAGTTCTATCGTTTTTAATTTTTTACAATCAACAAATGCATTATTTCCAATTGATTTAACTAAATCTAAAATATTTAATGTTTCTAAATTCTCACAACCTGCGAAAGCACCATCGTGTATTTTTTCCACTACATATGGTAAAGTCACAACTTTATTAGTTCTATTGCTTGGGTATTTTATTAATTCCTTTAATCCTTTACTATATAAAACACCCTTAAGTGATTCATATATTGGGTTGTTCTCACTTACATTTATAGCTGTTAATTGGCTGGTACCATTTAACGCTGTAGGGTCAAGGTAAGTTACATTTTCATGAAGATTTAAAACAGTAATACTACTCTCCGCAAAAGTATTGGCCTCAATTCTTGTAACACTACTTGGGATAGTAATTTCTTTTATGTTTTGATTACCTTTAAATGCACCTGCCAAAATTCCAACAGTTGTATCTTTAATTTGAACCATATCAGGTCTTGCGTCTTTCGCACTAACTAGCCAATTATCTAAGTATTTTAAGCCCTTTAAATCTTCATAATATAGCATATTGCAATTATCAAATACATCTTCTCCGATTGTTTGAATATCATCTGGAAGATTAATGTTCATCAATTTAGACATATTCATAAAAGCTCGATCCTCAATTGTCGTGATAGTGTTTGGTAATTTGATATTCATTATCGTTTCATTATCTTTAAATGCTTCGGCCTTAATCGTAGTAACTTTTTTCCCATGATATTTCTCAAGCACTGTAATATTGTAATGTGAAAATATAACACCAGTTACTTGATATGTGTCAGTTGTTTCATCTAATTCATATTTGACTAAAGTTCCCCATGCTCCATATAAGACTGTATCTTTTTTAAATTTTGCTGGAAAAAGCACTTTTTGTTTAAATGCTTTATCTAAAAACCAACCACCAAAAAAGTATCCTTCGGCAGTCGGAATTTCTGGTAATTCTACTTTTTCATCAGCATAGGTTTTTATTACTTTAGCTTCTGTACCATTATTTGGGTATAAAGTTATTGTTATTTCATTCTTCTTTTTGCATCCTACAAAATTAATTAAGCAAGCACAAAAAATAGTTATTATAATAAACATTCTAATTTTCTTTTTCATTATCCACCTCAAAATTATAATTCATTATTGTATTATCTAAAAAATCATAGATATATATTCCCTTATCATCAATTATCATATAACTAGCTTTAAATCCAGCTCTTGGTAAACTTACCGAGCCAGGATTACAAACAATAATTTGGTCTAATTTTCTTATGCTTGGAATATGTGTGTGTCCATGGCAATAAATGTCCCCTTGCTTAAACTCGCAATTTGGAAATCCTTGATGGCCATGATTAAAATATATATGTCGATTATTAAACTCTATCATCAGCTCCTTTAATAACCCAACCGGTGATATATCCTCATCATAATCACTGTCACAATTACCACGTATTAAATAAAGTTTCGTACAAATAGTACTAAATAAGTTAACCATATCATTTGTGTCTTGATAGCTATAACCATGATATATATCACCTAAAATGATTAATTTATCAGCTTTGCTGGTCTTGAACTTATTTACAAGGTTTTTTGTATTTTCAAAACTACCATGTATATCTGATACTATCATCAACTTCATTATACCACCTTCTTAGTATTTTTGAACATCCAATTTTTAGCATTTTGAATTTAAAATTCGACATATTTATATATATAATATATTATATAATAATTTTGTAATTAAGTCAATTTATTAGGTAGGTTTGACAAAATTTTAGTTTTTTGATATAATTAAAGTACTAATTAGGACTATTATGCATTAACAATTAAGTAGAAAAGGAGGAATAAAATGAATAATGATCGTGAAAATATTAGGAAAATTATGATATCTGTAAATGTAATTTGTCAGATATATTCAGAAATGGCAAAAAAACTAATTATTAAAGATGATATGTTATCTCTACTTTATGCCTTAGATGATGGAAAACCCCATACACAATCTGACATATGTCATTCATGGAATATTCCTAAAACAACTATTAACACAATTGTCCAAGAATGTAAGGAAAGAAAACTATTAACTTTAGAGGAAAAACCTGAAAATAGAAAGGAAAAGTACTTAAAAATTACTGATTATGGTAAAATATTTTCCAATGAGATCCTTCAATCAATTTATGCCATAGAAGATAAAGCTTACAATGATAGTAAAAAATGTCATAACGTTATTGAGTTCTTAGAAACTTTTACGGGGAATCTAAGCAAGGAAACCAAAACGTACTTTGATGAATTATATAGTGTCTCACAAAGAAATGAACTTGAGATTATTATTTATGAAAAAACATCAAGATATTATCACGACATTGAAAAATTATATAATGAAGCCTTTCCCATTAATGAACGTATTCCTATTAATGAATTTCTTGACACAACATTAGATAATATGCACACTTATATTTTTACATATAAAAATAATTTTGTAGGATTTGTTGTTACTCTTTCATATCAAAACATCTTATATTTATTATATTTTGCGATGAGCTCAAAATATCGCAATCGTGGATTTGGTAGTCAAGCTTTAGAACTAATTAAAAAGAATAACAATGATAAAGTATTACTAGTAGATATTGAACAAGAAAAATATGATTCAACCAATAAACTTCAGAGAATAAAACGTAAAAAGTTTTACCTACGTTCTGGATTTATCCCAACTAATATAACATATACACAACAAAATGTTATATTTGAAATTTTAAGTTTCGGCGGAAATATTACAGAAAATGATTTAACCAATCTATGGAATAATGTTCCAAAACAATTATTTTATTATTATCGCACATAATCACCACCTACATGTAGGTGGTTTTTACTCATCGAGCAAGGTTAGAGTTATATCTCTATTTTTTAAATTATCTACTAATTGATAATCATCGATTTTACTTTTCTTTAGGATACTTAACGTCCCATTTATGACGGCGTTAATATATGATGAAGTAATCTTAGATTGTTTCTCACTAATTTATTTGGTGTATAGTAATAAGTTGTTCTTTTTAACATTTTCTTCATTCCCTTTCTTCTTTTAATAAAACAAAAAACAGCCTTTTAGTTAAAACTAAAAAACTGTAATTGTGATTTACTAATACCCTTTAGCCTTATATTCATCAAGTAATTCCTTAAATCTTGCGTAATGTACTACTTCTCTTTCCCTTAAAAATAGTAGCGGCTGAATAACATCTGGATCGGTTGCTAAATCAATTAAGTGTTCATACATTGTTCTTGCCTTTTCTTCAGCTGCAAGATCTTCAGTTAAGTTTGCGATAACGTCTCCTACTGATGATATATAAGCGGCTGTAAAAGGAATACCATCAGGATTAGCAGGAAAAATATCATTACCATGTTCAACATAATAATTTTCAAGACCGGCAGCTTTAATTTCTTCAATTGTAGCTCCATCCATTAGTTGATGCATCATTGTTTGAATCATTTCTACATGTGATATCTCTTCTGTGCCAATATCTGAAAGTAAAGCCTTGCCTTTATCATCTGGCATTGTGAAACGTTGATTCAAATATCTAAGAGCAGCCCCTAATTCTCCTTGTGGTCCTCCATATTGAGTCGCAATAAGTGAAGCCATTTTAAGATCACGTTTTTTAATGTCAACTGGATACATTAATGTTTTCATATATATGAACATTAGTTATTCCCCCTTTCCCATGGCCAGTTATGTCGCCATGTCCATGTATTGCCTTCGTAATTTAGTAAAAGAAGTGGGCCGTATACTGACTCATATTTTTCAACTGCCTCTTTTAATCCTCTTGCATAGTTATTATACAAGTTAATTGCCTTAGGATCTTGGTCATTAATATCTAAATATATCGCAAGATCTGCTAAAGTAAAATAATGTGATTGAATTAATCTTAAAAGTCCATCTTTGCTGTCAGTTATGGTAATAATTTTGGGATTATAGTTTTGGTATTTATCAACCAATGACTTAAACACAGTACCATAGGATAAAGCAAGATTTGAAATAAAGAAATTACTAACTTCTTCATTTGTATTAGTATTCCGATAAGGAACATCAAAATAATTAATATGCTTTTGCATTGTTTCGCCTCCGTTAATATAATATGTTTAAAAGAGAAAAAAGAATGGGTTATTGTAATATTTCCCATTCACATTCTAAATTTATATTTAATTTTGTTTGTGCATCATATTCAATCATTTTAATCAAAGCTATAACATCTAAAAAACTAGCATTATCATAATTAATTATAAAATTAGCATGCTTAGTGCTAACCATGGCTCCTCCTAGTTTATATCCACGATAACCAAGCTTGTCAATTATTTGCCATGTAAAACAATCACTATGATTTTTAAAAGTACTACCCGCATTATATGTTTTAAGTGGTTGGCTCTCTCGTTTTATTGTCAAATATCTTCTCACTTTATCTTGAGGACATTCTTCCCCCACATCTTTGGATACTTTTAAAATTACAGAAGAAATTACTTTGCCGGTTTTATAAAAGCCTGACTTCCTATAACTAAAAGCAAAATTATCATTTTTGTTCAACACTGTTTGAAGTAAGCCTTTTTCATCAAAATACGTGATGCTATATACTAGTTCACTTATGCTTTTTTTGTAAGCACCGGCGTTCATATAAGTTAATCCCCCAATACTGCCAGGAATAACTGATAAAAACTCACCGCCTGAAAGCCCTAAATTAATCAAGTACTTTGAGATAATACTAGCACTAACACCTGCTTCTACATATATATACATTTCATTCTTATTTTCTTCTAATATATAATAATGATTAAATTTTTCTAAACTGATTAATACCATTTCAAAATAACGATCATTAACTAGTAAATTAGTACCTTTACCAATAGTAAAATAAGGAATTGAATTTTCCTTCAAATACTTTAAACTAATCGTTAAACTTTCTAAGTCCAATGGTTTATATAATAATTCACAAACTCCACCAACATGTATTGAGGTTAAATTTTTAAAACTGACATTATCTATTATTTCACCTAATTCAAGTTTTTGAACATACTTTTTGAACTTTTGTATTTTATTCATGTTAGGACTTCCTAAACTTTAAGATGTGTTCAACGATTTCATCAAAGGTTGCCGGTGGTGTATACATATTCAAATTATTCAAATATTCATCATAGTTATTATCAATTTCTTTAATACATGCTTTAATTTTATCTAAAGTCAATTCTCTTTCTTTTATTAAAATACCAATTCCAAGTGATTCTAGATATTGAGCATTAAAGTATTGATGATTGGCTGTAACATTAGGTGAAGGGATGAAAATAGGAATAGCTTTAGACCCTAAAATTTCAAAAATAGTTGTTGAACCACTCCGGGAAATAATTATTCCAGCTTTTGACATTAACTCAAGCATTTGATTACTGTAGGCCAATACCTCATAATGCGCTCCCTCTTTAAGTTGTTCCTTTACGCTGTCGTAATACTTTAATCCCGTAATTAAGGTTGTAGTATAATTTTTACTAAAATCATCATTCAAGAATTTTACTGCTAATTCATTAATTACCTCTGACCCTAATGTTCCAGATGTAATTAAAATATTTTTAGATGATCGATATTCATTACTCTTATATTCTTCAGCATCATAATATCTAGGATTACCAACTACATACTGATTTTTAGTATAATTAGGTAACGGAAAGGTTGTAAGCAACATATTAACCTTTTTAGCCACTAGTTTATTGGCTAAACCAATAACACTGTTTTGTTCATGAATAATTGTTTTTAATTTTAACTTTTGAGCCGTTTTTATCGTTATCCCACTAATATAGCCTCCCATTCCTATGACTACTTCAGCTCGTTCTTGCTTAAGTAGTTTTTTTATTTTTCTTTGTTCGTTTAAATTGACACAAATCATTTTAAAATTATTAATAATAGATCTATCTTTCCCCATACAATTGAAATAATAAATTTTATCAATATTCGTTGTATCAATTGTTTCAAAACGTTTTTTATCCTTTTGATTAGTAATAAAGATTATCCTATCAGTTGGATATTTTTGCTTATATTTATTAATTAATGCAAGAGCTGGATATATATGTCCTAAGGTTCCTCCACCACAAAATACGATATTCATTTGTTCACATCCCTATATTTATATAATAAATTATATGTTCATCATTAATATTTATTATTATCTTCTCCACTAATATTTAATACTATTGCGATCATCATCATTGATAATAATAAACTAGATCCCCCATAACTAATAATGGGAAGGGTAATACCAGTTACTGGTAAAAGTCCAATTACCACTCCAAGATTTATAAAAACTTGAGTAAAATATATCAATCCTATTCCTAGACATACATATCGGTAGTGTTCATTTGTCGTTTTAATTCCAATTTTAAAAATTCTATATATTAAATATGCAAACAATAAGATTACAATTATTCCCCCAATTAAACCAAATTCTTCACAGATTATTGCGAAAATAAAATCATTTTGTGGCTCAGGTAAGAAAAAATGTTTCTGCATGGATTTATTAAAACCAAGTCCGAAAATACCACTTGGAGAAATTGCATATAAAGACTGAATAGTCTGAAATCCACTTCCTAAAGGATCTGACCAAGGATCAAGAAAAGCAAGTATCCTTTCCATTCGATATGGAGCACTAATAATTAAAAAAACGACACCGCATACGCCTAAAACAAAAAGCATTATAAAATACTTTAACGGGGCACCACTACAAAAAAGTAATAAAATACATGATATTACAAGCACAATTCCCGTACCAAAATCTGGTTGTAACATAATTAAACCAAATATAACAAAGATAATAAGTAGTATCCCTATAAAATACTTAAACTTAACTAAATCTTTATCATGCAAACTTAGGTATTTAGCAAGTAATAAAATAATAGATATTTTCGCAAATTCTGCAGGTTGAAAACTAAAACTTCCAAACCCAATCCAACTACGTGCTCCACCACGAAGTACACCAATTCCTGGTATTAACACTAAAATTAAAGAAATTACACTGATAATAAATATTAACGTTGTCTGTTTTAATAATTTGTTAATGTCCATATTGATAATAACAGCCATTAAAAATAACCCTGCTACCGCAAACAAGAATTCCCTTTTAAAAAAATAAAAAGCATCATCATACTTATAAGATGCAACAACATTACTAGCACTATATACCATTAAAAGGCCTATTACAACTAATAACATAAATGCTATTAATAAGGGATAGTCAATCTTTTTTGTTTTTAATTTCACTATTATCACCATTTAATTATATGAATGGTAGGCATTTAGTAGAAGAAAAATATAAAAAAAGCATATTTTTAAATAATTATTTTTAATAATTATCTATCAATATGCTTATATCTATTCATTTGTTAATTAGCAGATCCTAGGTATTTTATTTCAAAACCTGGATTTTCCTTACCAGTACTTGGATCTTTTTTGATTGAATTAAAATTTATGCTATATGTAGCACCGGCATATTTAATTTTAAATTCATTATCATCATATGTACCAGCACAATATGTTTCGTACCATTTTTTTACTGCCTCAATTTTTTCTTCTAATGGTTGTTCAGCTAAATAATTAGGATATGCAAAATGATAATATTTTGAATCTAGATATGTCGTTTTATTAATTAAAGCATCTAAAGTAAGCGTACTACCAGACACTTCATATTTAGTGTCAAAAGGAAGTGGTAATAGTAATAGTTTGTTTTGACCATTTTGTTTTATGACCATTAGTGGTTGTTCAATTGTCATTGTTAAGGAATTAGTATAGCAAAAGGCATAGTAGCGTTTCCCTTCACTTACAAAAGTTCGGTATTGGTAGGAGTATCTTGTACCATCTATAGTCCATGCAACAAGTCTTATTTCCTTACTATATTTTTGAGGATTACCAAACTCATCTTTTTCATCAAGTTTTTTAGTTACTCCTCCAAATATGGCTTTTCCTTTGTCATTAGTTTGTTCAGCTGAACTAATAATTACTTTTTGGTCATCACTATAATTTGCAAGATTTTTTGCCCAAGCATCACTAACTTTAGTGAAATCATTTTCTACTAAAACATAATTGCTATTAGTACTACCAACTGAAACATTTACATTATCCATATCAAAATGAAGTTTTGGAATTGACTCTTTGTAGATAAAATAGTCTTGAAGTTCTTCAGCAACAGTAAGGTCAAACCCATGTTCATATGTTTTGTATTCATTACGAATCTTACAACTTGTCAGAACCATACAACAAAGAATCATAATTCCAAATAAAAATATTTTTTTATTTTTAGAAATCTTTATCATTATCATTTAAACCATATTTTTCATAGAAAGCTTCTTTGAATTCAAGGAATCGATCTTCTTTAATAGCTTCTCTTATACCTTTCATTAAATTTTCGAGAAAATGAATATTGTGAATTGATATTAATCTCGCCGCAAGTATTTCCTCAGCTTTTACTAAATGTCTTATATATGCTCTTGTATAATTCTTACAAGTATAACAATCACATTCTGGATCAATTGGTGAAAAATCTGTTTCAAATTCTTTATTTTTTAAAATTAATCTGCCATGTGAAGTCATTGCACATGAATGGCGAGCAATTCTAGTTGGAAGTACGCAGTCAAACATATCTATGCCGCGTTCAACACCATCTAGTATCGCACCAGGGCTTCCAACTCCCATCAAGTATCTTGGTTTATCTTTAGGTAGTAGTGGCGTTGTATAACTTAAAACAGTATTTTGAGTACTTTTTGGTTCGCCAACACTAAGTCCACCAACTGAAAATCCATCAAAAGGTAATGCTGTAAGTTCTTTAGCACAGTACTTTCTAATATCTTCATATTCTCCACCTTGTACAATTCCAAATAAACCTTGTGTATCTTTGTTTTTATGAGCTTCAAGTCCTCGTTTAGCCCATCTAATAGTTCTTTCAACTGATTTTTCCATATATTCACGAGTAGAAGGATATGGTGGGCATTCATCAAAACTCATCATAATATCACTACCTAAACTATTTTGGATTTCAATCGAAAGTTCTGGTGATAAGAATAATTGTTTACCACTTTTGTGATGTTTGAAGTAAACACCTTCTTCTTTAATGTCTCTTATTTTCGCAAGTGAAAATACTTGGAATCCACCTGAGTCAGTAAGAATGGAGCGATCCCAATTCATAAATTTATGTAAACCACCTGCTTGTTCAATAATTTTATGACCTGGTTGGCACCATAAATGATAAGTATTAGATAAAATAATTCCTACTTCCATTGCTTCTAATTCTTCTTTTGACAAAGCTTTAACAGTTGCTTGTGTACCAACTGGCATAAAACATGGAGTATCAAAAGTTGAATGAGGAGTTGTAACTTGTCCAAGACGAGCCATAGTTCTTGGATCTTCCTTTATTAGTTTGTATTTTATAACCATCTTGTTTCTCCTATTATTATGTTACTATTTTTAATCTATATGTATTGTACCTTATTATTGATTTTTTTGCAAGCATAAGTGTTTATTTAAATTTAAAGTTTATGAAAGGCAGCAATAAAAATGCTGCCTATTTTCTATAATCTCTTTTGTAATTCTTTTCTTAATTCTTCATAACCAGGTTTACCTAAAAGAGCAAACATATTTTTCTTATAGCTTTCAACTCCTGGTTGATTAAATGGATTTACACCGGTCATATAACAACATGTACCACAACTTAACATGAAGAAATACAATAAATAGCCAATGTGATAAGCATCTATTTTTTCTATTTCAAGAATAATATTTGGCACACCACCGTCAACATGGGCTAGAACAGTACCAAGTTCAGCTTGTTTATTAACACTACTTAATTTTTGTCCTTTTAAGTAATTTAAGCCATCTAAATCTTGGGCTTCTTCCTTCATCGTAATATCAGCTTCTGGGTTTTTAATGTCAAACACTGTTTCAAACATTAAGCGTTCGCCATCTTGAATGTATTGACCCATTGAATGAAGATCGGTAGAATAAACTAAACTTGCTGGAAATACACCTTTATGATCTTTACCCTCTGATTCACCAAATAGTTGTTTCCACCATTCACTGATAAAAGAAAGTTTTGGTTCATAAGTTACTAATACCTCAATCTTTTTGTTCTTATTATATAAAATGTTACGAATTGATGCATAAAGTAAAGCTGGGTTTTCCATATATGGAAGTGCTGTTAATTCATCATAGGCATCTTTAGCGCCTTGCATTAATTGGTCAATGTCAATACCTGCACAAGCAATTGGTAATAAGCCAACTGCCGTAAACCAAGAGTATCTACCACCTATATCATCTGGAACGATAAATGTTTCATAACCTTCTTGTGTTGATAATACTCTAAGGGCTCCTCTTGCTTTATCAGTGGTTGCAAAAATACGCTTATTAGCACCTTTACCATATTTAGATTCAAGTAATTCTTTAAATAATCTAAACGCAACTGCAGGTTCTGTTGTTGTACCTGATTTAGATATTACATTAATGCAGAAAGATTTATCTTTTACATATTCTAGTAACTCAGCTGTATAAGTAGAAGAAAGTGTATTACCGCAGAATACTATTTCTACACCACTATTTTTAAAGTATGGTGTTAAAGCCTCAATTACCGCTTTCGCACCTAAATATGAACCACCAATACCAATTACTACTAAAACTTCAGCATTTTGTTTTACAAATTCTGCTGCTTTTTTAATTCTTGCAAATTCATCTTGATCGTATTCATAAGGGTATTTAATCCAACCTAGAAAATCATTCCCTTCACCCGTTTTGTTTAACAAAGTTTTGAAGGCACTTAATGTTTTAGTTTCATTGTTTTTGATTTCTTCAGTTGATACAAATTTATTTACATTTTGATAATTAATTTTCATAATACACCTCTAAATGTTATCTATCATATTTAAAATTTCAGCTTTAAGAGTGGCAATAAAGTTTGTTGCTTCTTCTCTTGTTTTGCCTTTAATCGCAATATAAATCTTTAATTTAGGTTCTGTTCCCGATGGACGAAGAACAAACCAACCACCATCATCAAAGATATATTTAAGTACAAATGATTGAGGAAGAGTAAGTTTTGTACAAGTTCCATTCTCATGTCTTTCTAGTTTATCATAATCTTCAATAATGTGAATCTTTTTACCAGCCATTTCTGTAAGTTTCATGTTTTGAAAAGTACGCATTATTTTTTCTATTCTTGCGCTACCTTGAGCACCGGCTAAAGCAATGTTATGAACACCTTCAAGATAATATCCGTATTCCTCAAAGATTTTTTCTAAGGCATCAATTAATGTCATATTTAAAGTCTTGTAGTATGATGCAACTTCTGCAAGAAGTAATGATGCTTGGAAAGAGTCTTTATCACGTACAAAGTCTTTAATAACATAACCATATGACTCTTCATAACCAAAGAAGAACATTTTATCATTACTACCCTCAAGTAGAGCAGCTTGTTCACCAATAAACTTAAAGCCTGTTAATGTTTGTACTAGTTCCATGCCATATTTATCACATATAGCTTTCGCTAAATTAGATGTTACGATAGTATTAAAAACAACACGCTTTTTATCACAGTGTTTAAATCTTGCAAGATAATCAAGAAGAATAGCACCTGTTTGATTACCTGTTAATAAAACGTAATCTCCAGATTTAGATTTCGCCGCAATACCCATACGGTCAGCATCAGGATCTGTTGCGATAAGGATATCAGCATTTTCTTCTTTTCCTAGTTTTATAGCATACTCAAAAGCTGATGGTTCTTCAGGATTTGGTGATTTTAAAGTACTAAAATTACCATCTGGTATCATTTGTTCAGCGACTGGAATTACATGATATCCTTTAGATGTAAGAATGTTAACCATATGTGATGCACCAGTGCCATGAAGTGGTGTATATACAATTTTAATATTATCTGTTGGAACTTTTTGAACTGTTACAGTTTTAACTTTTTCAACATATGGTTCATCAACTTCTTTATCAATTACTTTTACTAAACCAAGGTTTTCCAATTCATTAAAAGTCTTAGTCTTTATATGAAACATATCATCTATTTTACTAATCTTAGCTATAACTTCATCTGCAAGATGTGGAATTAATTGACATCCTTTATCATCATAAACTTTATAACCATTATAAATTGGTGGATTGTGGCTTGCGGTAATCATGATACCACCAGCACACTTTAAGTGTCTAACCGCAAAACTTAGTTCTGGAGTTGAACGTAGACTTGAGAATATATATACCTTAGCACCTTGGGATGCGATAACTTCGGCCGCTGTTTGGGCAAATAAGTAAGAATTTTTTCGACAGTCATAAGATATTACAACCCCTTGTTCTTTTAAGTTAGGGTATTTTTCTTCCATATATTGGTAGAAACCTAATGTTGTTTTACGTACAACATATATATTCATACGATTAGTACCAACCCCAAGAATTCCTCTTAAGCCACCAGTACCAAAGGCGATGTCACTACCAAAGGCATCAATTAAGGCATCTTCATTTCCTTCTAATTGATCTAGTTCTTTTTTTAAGTCTTGATCTAATTCTTTGAACGCTTTCCATTTATTAACTTTTTCTAAAATATATTGTTCCATATTAGTCCTTTCTTGATACAAAGTTATAATAAGCTCCCATCATACCACCATCATTTTTGTAGTAAGCTCTTTTAATGATTGCGGTATTTTTAAAGCCATCTACTAAATATCTATTAATTGTTTTATTCAATTCTTCAATAAATTGTTCTCTATTAGTTATTCCTCCACCTATAACAAAGGCTTCAGGATTGAATGTATATATCAAATTAGCAATACCAACTGCTAAGTAATGATAAAAATTAGCTACAGCTTGTTCTGCTAGAAAATCGTCTTGATCATACAAGTCAAATATTTCTTTACCATTATGAACATCTAAGCCTAAATCTTGAGCATATTTAACTAAAGCTTTAACTGAGGCAATGGATTCAAACTTTTCTTTTGGTAAAAGCATTCTACCAACTTCACCAGCGTTATAGTTAGCACCACGCCATATTTTACCGTTAAAAACAATTGCTCCACCTATACCTGTACCAACTGTAATGGTGAAAAAGTTTTTAAATTCTTTAGCAGCTCCGCTTGTACCTTCAGCAATCGCAAAACAATTTACGTCGTTATCAGCAACACACTCTAAATTGAAGTTTTTCTTAAAGAATGTTTTAAAATCCCAGTTTCGAAAACTTGGTATTGCCTCTGGTGCTGTTGCGACGACACCTCTTTCATAATCGATACTACCAGCACAAGATACCCCTACTCCATCTACTTGATAACGAGAAAGTAACTCTGTTGCGAGGTTATGTAATTTCTTTTCTAATTCTTCTTGTGAAGAACTAGCTTCAGTTGGAACTTTGTGTTTTTCAATAATCACTTCATCTTTGACGATACCATATTTGATGTCAGTACCGCCTATATCAAAACATAATACTTGCATATTTATGCCCCCCTTATATCTCTTTTATTTCATTTACAATAATTTGTAATTCTTTTCTCATTTGAGTATAGCCATTAACCATTAATAGTTGTCCGTTTCTAAGATGGGTGTAACGTGAATACACGTTAGGAAAAAGAGTTAACTCTATTACATTTATATCATCAGAAAACTGGATGAAAGCCATAGCTTCATTATTTTTTGTTTTTACTTGTTTAATAGATTGAATATATCCTAAAACTTTAACATTCATATTTTCTCTTACATCACTTATATGCATTAGGTTATACTTTGTATATAATTCTTGATATTGATTAAGAAAATTGTACTTAATATTTAAACCTATGATATTTTTTTCACGTTCTAATAATTCACCATAAGTAAACTCATCTTGATCATACTCTTGTGGAACATAATTAGCAACAAAATCATATGCCATTCTATCTATAATTGTTTGATAGTTATCTATCATCGCTTTCTTAGATATTCCAAAAGAATCAAGAGCTCCACTATATATGATGTTTTCTATTACTGAACCAGGTAGAAAACTAGATGTACGCTTAATGAAATCATCAAAACTTGTAAACTTACCTTTTTTTCTTTCTTCAATAATATCGTTTACTTTCACACTACCTAGTCCTCTTATAACAGTTAGTGGAAATATAATCATTTTACCGTCAGTAATAAAGCCATCAAGACTATCATTAATGTTTGGCCCCTTTATCGGTATTTTCTTTTTTAAGGCTTCTTGATAATACAACTTAATATCTGTATCACTACCAATTACACTTGACATTAATGTCGCAAGATAATATGTTTGATAATGACACTTTAAATAAGCTGTTTGATAAGAAACTTTAGCATATGCAAAAGAATGAGCTTTATTAAATCCATATGATGCAAACTTAACAATATAATCATAAATTAAATTAGCTGTTGCATCTGAATAACCTTGTTTAAGACTAGAAGCTACAAAGTTTTCACGTTCAGCTTCTAATACTTCTAATTTTTTCTTAGATACTGCTCTTCTTAAAATATCAGCTCTACCTAAACTATATCCTGCAAATTTTCTCGCTATAAGCATTATTTGATCTTGGTAAACTATCGTACCATATGTTTCCTTTAAAATTGGTTCTAGGTCAGGATGAGGATACTCTATTTTTTCTTTTCCTAGTTTTCTCGCAATAAAATGTGGAATCATATCCATAGGACCTGGCCTATATAAAGCAAGTGCACTAGCAATGTCATCAAATGAATTTACTTTTAAATCCATTAGTACTTTTCTCATTCCTGCTGATTCCAATTGGAATACTCCTGAAACATCACCACGAGCTAACATTTTAAAAGTTTCTTGATCGTTCATTTCTTTAGGAAATGAAAAGTCAATACCATTTTGTTTAATCAACTGTAAACATTTATCAATATTAGTTAAATTTCTTAGTCCTAAAAAGTCCATCTTTAAAAGTCCTAAGGCTTCTAAATCACTTGACTCATATTGCGTTTGATATATATCATCCAATCCACTATCAAGGGGAGTGTGATGCACTAAATCATTACGCGTGATAATTATCCCCGCCGCATGGGTTGAGGTATTTCTAGGAAGTCCCTCCATTTTTGAAGCAACACTTAATACTTGATTTATATCTTCATAGTCTTCCATTAATTTTTGTAATACTTGATCATGTTCAATTATTTGTTTTAGAGTTGAGGTATATATCTCTTTTAATGATAAACTATTAATTCTTTTTAAGATTTCGTTAAGTCTTACATCACTTAATTTATAAACTCTTGCGGCATCTCTTAAGGCTAATTTTGCTTTAAATGTTCCAAAAGTCACGATATGTGCTACTCTATTTGCACCATACTTTTGACCTACATATTTGATCACTTCATCACGTTTATCATCGGGAAAATCAGTATCTATATCAGGCATAGAAATTCTTTCTTTATTCAAAAAACGCTCAAATAACAAATTATATCTAATTGGATCAATATCAGTAATTCCTAGTGAATAACCAACAAGTGATGCAGGGGCTGATCCTCGACCTGGGCCTACATATATACTGTTTGTTTTAGCATACTTAATAAAATCCCAAACGATAAGAAAATAATCACTAAATCCCATTGATTTGATTGTATCTAGTTCATAATCAATTCGTTCATAGTATGGGGTAATATTTGTTATTCCATTTTGTTTTAGTCTTTTTTGTAATCCTTTGTAACTTAATTCCTTTAAATAAAGATCGGCATCAATATTTTCATCATATCTTGGCAAATAGTATTTTCCAAACTCAAGTTTAACATTGCATTTTTCAACGATCTCTTCTGTATTTTTTATTAAGTCATCAAAACCATTAAATATTGTTTCTATTTCTTCTGGTGAATATAGTTGTGATGACATCTCTTTATCACTAATAGTAACCTTATCACCAGAACTAGCGATTGATTTAAGTGCCTGGTAAACATCAATATCTGATACATCTAAATAATTAACTTTAGAGATCGCTACCATTTTGTAGTGATTACCACTAAACATATCATAGCAATCTTTGGTAATTTCTATTTCTTTCTTTCCTTGCCTAGATAGTCCCACATACAATTGGTCAAATGAACTTTTCAGTATTTCTAGATGTTGAAATATCATATTATAATTACGATTAAGATAATACTGATAAAGAATACTTTCTGTAAAAGGAATAATTACTAGTAAACCTAAATTATTATTCAAAATTTCACTTAAATCTATTTTTTTACCATTTACCATGTATATGGAAGATAACTTCATTAGGTTGCGATAACCAAAATTGTTCATTGCATATAACAAAATATTGCTTGTATAGCCATTATATTCATACTTTAATTGTAATCCTAAAATAGGTTTAATATTATATTTTTCAGCAAGTCGGTAGAATTTAACCACCCCATACATATTACCATCATCCGTTATTGCGGCCGCATGATAATTATACTTTCGTAATGTTTCAAATGTATCTTCAAGTCGGCATGAGCTTTGTAACATTGAATATTCTGTATTCAAATAGAGATTGGTATATCGCATTTTATCAACCATCCTTTTTTAAAAATATACCATATTATGTAGATTTTTACAATTAAGATGATTAAAATATTTATTAAAGAACACTAATGATACAATATCTTTTATTACTTAGGTATTATCATTAAAACTATTTACAACATAAACTATAATTTCACATGCTAATTATTAGAAAATAAGTAAGCTTACTTATAGAGTAAACTTACCTAATTCTGTTTATGAAGTAAATTGTTATTTTTTATTTCCTTTGTTCTAATATCTTAATAATTGCATTCTCTAATTTTTTAGTTTTTTCCTTTTTTGGACAATTATAACAGTTGCTACTATGGCAATAATTACACTCCCAATAATTGAAATTATTGTGATTATATTGTTTTTAGAAACCTGATATTTGGAACTTAAGTTTTTTGTATCTTGTCCAAGTAACAATTGCTGATGTTCTAATTTTGTACTACTTAAGTCAAATTCAATACTAATTATTTTAACTGAATTAGTATCATTACCAAATGTTATTACTAAAGGTATTGTCAATTTCTTGCTTAGTTTGCCTTTATAATACATCAGTGTTGTATTTTCATTTTCAGATTGTGCCCTTACATATAATTCAAACGGGACGTTAGCAACTACTTTAGACAATGTTAACTTCATCGTTTTTAGGTTGGTAACATAACTTTCTACTAATACATTATTTTGATAAACATCTACTACAACATTAGTTAATGCTTGATCTTGATCACTAACTTCAACTTTTAAATTTAATTTTTGATTATCATTAGTTTCTTCTATTTTGTAGATGGGATTTGTTTTATTTACCTCTAATATGAAGCTATAATTTACTTTTGAAACTTCTCCATCGCTATATACGAATTCTTGTAATTCTAACTTTTGATATCCTATTTTGACAAGTTCCGGACTATTTTTCCAATTAATTTCAGCCCAATATTCACTGTTGATTTTACAAATTTTTCCTATCTTTATGCCATTAATTGTTATTTCCTTGATCTCTTTTGTCCCAAGATTAAGCCATAATGTTTCATTTTTATTCATAACAAAATCTGCCATCATCGTTGGGAGATTAACAGTTTTATAATATCCATTTATAACCATAAACTGGTATGTTTTAGTTTCACCATTTGCATTAGTAATTTCTAGTTTTTGTTGACCTTCTTGCTTTAATGTGGTCCCATTCGTAATTTTTTTATTATTTAGTTTTGCATTACCAAAAAAGAATAATTGGTACCCTACGGGATATATTAATCCATCTTTTATATTTACATAATCTCTAACAATTAATGGAGTTTTCAACACTATTTCTTCCTTGTTTTCTCTTTCTAAAAGATATGTTATCTCATATTTTCCGTTTTGATTACGGATAAAGTATGGAGTAATATTATCGATTTTTGGAATTAAATCTTCTAAATATGAATCAACATAAAAGTGGTCAAACGTTGTTTCATCATAGTCAAAATAATCCAAATATAAAGTTTCGAGATAATCAATATGATATTCACTTATCTCTTGAAGATAGATTGTTTCATCACATAAATAGTATAAATATAGGACTCCTTTATCTATGTAATGATTAATGTAGGTCCCCTCAACCATATATAGCGTCTCTACTATATTATTTTTTTTCGCTTCTACCTTAATGTAGTTGGGTGACTGGCATAAATATAAAATAGCGTCTCCTCGTAATTTATTTGTTTGTACTATATACGCATCACTTTTTATATTTGTGCGTGATACTAAATTAAGGTTTATATCTAGCACATAATTATAGTTTTTGTTACCGTTAATTACTATACCTATTTTATCTTGATATAGATATAATTCTTTTAGTAATTCTTTAGTTTCTAATTCGTTGAAATAAGCATCTTTAATTAAATTTAACTCTTGATCAAACTTAAATATAAATGATTTTGTTTCGTTTTTATTACCAACATTTTTGAAATATTTATTATTAGAAATGGCATCTTTTATTCCTCCTGCATATATATATCCATCAAGAGTCAAAAGATGTGTACATATTTGTGTTCCCTGACCAATATAGTCAATATTTTCTTTTAATAGTAATTGAAAATCATATTTTTCAATACTCATATTGTTATTGTTAGAACCACCAATAATTATATCATTATCAAATAAACAAATAGTTTGAGGGTTATCCATAGTAATATTGTTTCGTTTTATAATTTTATTGTTATCTATTACGTACAGATAATGGTTTTGATCTTGAACTACTAAATATAATTTACTTGTATTAACGACATAAGCAATTAATTTACCCTTTATTGTTTCTTTGCCTAAAAATATTGCATTATTTTTTATGATAATATGTTGATTATTATAGTTAATTATGTTTGTTACTTCTACATTACTTTGGTTTTCTTTTACGATTACTGATTGGTTAGTTTCAATTTTAGATTCAGCTTTTACAAAAAAACTTATTACAAATGCCATTTCCACTAAAATAATTGTAACAGTTGTTATTTTAATTGTCATTTTCATCTTCCATTTCCCCCTTTTATAATAAGTACTACACTAAATGACCCTAGAAAAACAGGAATAACTAACGGCCACCAAATGGTATTTGTAGCTTTAGAACTAGTATTTTTAGAATCATATTCAATATTAGCAATTGTATTGCTAGGAGATATTGTATCAATTTTTGTTTCTACTTTTGTTATCCTATCATCTTTTGTTTTTTTACTATCTGCTACGTGTACACTCTGTAATTTCACTTCAAATTTATATTCTACACTTACATTATCTTTACCGATGAGTTTTAGTGTATACTCACCATCATCTCTTATAACATAACCTGATTCTATTGGTTTACCATTAAGAATTCCCGCTCCATTAAAAGTCAAAACTAAGTTTCTATCATGACTTTCATTTGGTATAATACTAGGGGTTGACAAAACTTGTAAATTTTGAGTATACCTTAAGTCAAAGATTTTACCAGAAAAATAGTAAATTCCATTATAATAGCCAAATAAATTAAGATCATACTCTAAATTTGATTTGTTAACATCTAGATGTATTTTTTGCCCATCCATTAATATTTGATAATCATTTATATCAGTAGTATCGTCAAATATTACATTACTGCCAAATCTATCAATTCTCAAATAATGGAAAGAAGGTTTATAAATTGCATTATTTACCAATTTATATAAAACATTGTCATATACATGATAATTGGATACGTCTTCTTCTAATAGTGCATATACTAACTCTTCTTCATAAATTAAATCTATTTTTCTAATAAATGTAGATAACTTATTATTTTGAATTGTATGGTATAAGGCAACTAATTCATTGTTGTCTAAATAAGTACTAGCAACTAACATATTATTATTACTATACTCATCTATTTTATGAATGTTTAATTCACTATCAATCATATATATACTACTTATACTTTTTATTGTAGTTTCATTTGTTACTACAACTATTGTACCATCCCAATTATACAGTTGTAAAGTATCAACATTTATTCCAGATGCGAAGGTAACTGTATCAATTACTATGCCTTCTAAATTTATTTTTAATATTCTTAGTTTATGAAGATTATTTTCCGTATACTTTTCAACCATGTATATATATTCATCAATGATTATGGCAGCTTGACATATATTTTCTCCTTTTAGATTATAGTAATACATATCATCTATTCTTAAGGTTTCCTTATTTAATTTCATTATAAAAGAATCAATACCATCACGTACTCCACCAATCTCTCCTTTAACCGATCTAGTACTACCAACTATATAATAGGCATCATTTGACACAATAATGTCCTCGCCTGCATCATAATCCATGCCACTATAGAATTTTGGCACTAATAAATTACCATCTAAATCAAATGTTCCAATATATAAATCTAAACCTGAATACTTAAAAACAACATTACAAGCAATAATAATTTTTTCTTTATCAATTTTTACATCAATAATACTTGCTTGTCTATTCTCTATAATTAGTTTTTCATATTTAATATTACCATTAAGCACATATAATAAATACAAATTAACATTTTCGGGTTCGTTAGATTCTGCTTTTTGAGAACATATCATATAATAACTATTTTTCTCTACCCCATTAATTACTAAATCTATTTTACGTTTTTCTTCACATATTTTAGTATTCGACTCAAAACAGTGGGTTTGATTTAACACACTATTTTTTTCAACTACATATATATGTTTAGTAACTACTTCTGCTGTAGTTTTATTTTGATATAGATTTGTATACTCACCTACAATATCCATATTTAAGTTAGATGATATTAAGCGATATCCTGGATAATCTAACTTTACATCTTGGTCTCCTTTTATTAAAATTAATGGTTTTTCGACATCCGTATTAATAGTGGCCTCAGCCCTTGGTTTAACTACTATTACCATAAACATCAGTAGTAATGATACTCCTAACATTACTTTAAACTTTTTCATTTTATCACCTCACATAAATAATACGCATCAATAATTGTTTTTCCATTAAAAACAAGAAAAAAGATTGAGCCTAAACTCAATCATTATTTTAAACAATTTAATATTTCTGATATTGTATTTAAAAATGCCTCTTTATGTTTTGTTGAAGGTAACATAAAAATTGGAATATTTTTATTTGTTGTTACTTTTTTCTCTAATATAAGTAATGCCTTACCAATATTATTTGATTGAAACATATCAGGTGGTAGTGTTATAAACGCTTTAATTGTTGCTTTTTCATCTATTAATTTCTTAAGTTCGGCACTACCCTTTTGGGAAAAGAAATTATTATCAATTATATATATGTATTTAGGTTCCCCATTTAGATTTAAATAGTGTTCAATAACTAAATATGGAAAGTATTTAATTTGTTGTTTATAAAGTAGTGAATCATATTCAGGATTTTCATAATCATACACTGCTAAATCACTTATTACTAAATCAATATCTCGTGGTAAATACTCTAGGGCATCTTGATGAAAGATATTAATTTCTTCTTGGAGAAGATTACCCTTATGTACAGCGATTTCTGCCATTAGAGAATGATTATCCATTCCTACTAATTCTACTTCCTTATCTAGATTATTCGCTACAGTAAAAGCTAAATTACCAACTCCAAAATTAGGATCTAATATTTTGATTTTCTTTTTGGTAAACATTATTTCAATTAACTTTACAATAATATATCCTATATTATCTGGAGTAATTAAATCTAATGAATAATTCAAATTTTTAAAACCTTTTATGTCAAGTAGTAATAAAGCTTTTCTAACTTCTTCATTATTAAGTCCATTCTTTTCAATTTCACTGTCCAATTCACTAAATAGTTTTTGGATCTTTTCAATTGTTTCATCATCTAAACTACTATCTTCTATTTTTCTATTTTCAAGAAAAAAGTCTATTACTTTCATTAAGCATTCATAATAATTTAAACGCCCTTTTTCTTTGTCATAGTTGGTTACCGCCGTATTATCAATTTCTTCATTGATCATCGCATGATAATAAAGCATTGAAGCTTCATCAAAAGTATCTGTTAGTTTAGTTATCATTTGATTATTTAATTTATTCATTCGCTTCACACTTTTCTTTTATTGATTCTGCCACTCTATATCCGCTCGCAAGAGCCCAGTGCATATTATAACCACCACATTCACCATCCACATCAAGAACTTCGCCACATGCATACATATGCGGTATTTTTGTAAATTCTAATGTATCTTTATTTATCTCATTCAAGGATATACCACCTACTGTTACTTGAGCACGATCAAAGCCATATGTGCCTTTATAATCTAAAGTGTAATATTTAATAGTATCTATTAGTCTAATTAGATCTTTCATTGAAATATTTTCAATTCGTGATGATAAATCAAGTTTACTACGTTTAATAAGATTAAATCCTAATGCTTTTGGAAAGATACCATTTAAAAAATCGCTATTCTCAATACCTTCCATTTTTTCGCGTCTTTTCACTAACATAGTAAACAAAGTTTCTTCATCAATATTTGGTAATAAATCAAACTCAAATGAATAGTGATTAGTAGATTTAACAATTTCACTACGAGCAATAATGCTAGCCATTTGCATAATTACAATACCACTTACACCATCTTCTTTAAATAATACTTCGCCGCTTTCTTCCCATACTTTTTGTTTTGCCTTTTTGTCCCATAATGATACTTTAGGCCTAATCCTAAGTCCTGTTAATCCTTTAATCGTTTGAGGGTCAACTTTAACACCTACAAGTCCCGGCTCAGTATCAGTAATCTTTACTTTCCAAGGTTTTAACAATGTGTATCCACTACCATTAGATCCAAGAATAGGGTAGGCTTTACCACCGGTAGCGATAATTACAAAATCAGCTTCTATTCTTTGCTTCCTAGTATCTTCAATTAAATATTTAGGACTATCTAAAGTTCCTATATTACTAATCTTGGTGACATCAAAATTACATTTTTCGATAATTCCTAATTTCTTAATATTAATTCTTAAAATATCTAAAAAAGAATTAGCCATTTCTGAATATGGATAAGCACGTCCTTCATTATCAGTTACCACCATAAGTCCAAGTTCTTCTAATTCTATAATTAACTTTTTATAATCTAGTTCTTTTAGAGTAGGACTTACAAAACTGCCATTATTGTATTTTTTAGTATTTACATGAGTGTTAGAAAAATTACATCTACCATTTCCTGTTGCTAGAATCTTTTTACCTATGCGTTCTAGTCTTTCAACTATTATTACTTCAATTTTTGGACAATACTTTTTTATATATATTGAGGCAAATAAACCTGATGCTCCTCCGCCAATAATTACTACTTTTTTCATATGTACCCTCCATTTCGACTATTTTTCATTATACCATAAGTATAATTTTTTTTCAACATTTTATTACTCTACATTTATTATTTGTGATATAATTTATGAGAGGTGGACTATGAAATATTTTACAACATTTAAACTAAATGATCATATATATCAAATTAAGGATGCTATGGGAGTATTATCAACTCTCGTTATTGGTAAAAATAAAGCTTTACTAATTGATACTGGATATGGTATTTACGATTTAAAAGCATACATTAAATTGATTACTACTCTACCACTTATTGTTGTGGATAGTCATGGGCATATGGATCATACTGGAGGTAATTTTTTATTTGATAAAGTTTATATTAATCAGCTTGATTATGAACTATGTAAATTACACAATTCTTATGCTTGGCGGCTCAATAATTTAGAAACAGCCCAAAAAATAGGATTAATTGATAATACCTATGATAAGGAAGGCTATCTAAATAAACGTGAAGGTAACTTAGTTTTTTATTCCAATAATGAATTATTTGATTTAGGTGATATTCACATTGAAGTAGTGAATATGGAAGGACATACTACTGGCAGTGTTGGCTTTTTAATTGTAGAAGATAAAATCCTCATATCTAGTGATGCGGCATGCCCATTTGTTTGGATCTTTTTACCTGAGTCTACAGATGTTTCAACCTATATAAAAATGCTCAAGCGCACATTAAAACTTGAATTTGATAATTTTTTAGTAGGCCATGGAGCTGGCAAACTTTTACCAAGAAAAAGAATGATGGAATTTTTAGATGTTGCTGAAAACATTGATTTATCAAAATCTGTACGTGTACGTTTCAATCATTTTGAAAATTTAAATAGTTATTGTTATACTAAAGGCACTATGTATAATCAAGATGATGCTGGAATTGTCTTTGACCCTAATAAACTAAAAAGCAAGGATTAATATCCTTGTTTTTATATAGTCTTTTCAACAACTTTTACATTATTTTGTTTTTGTTCTTTCTTAACATTTTTTATGACTGTTTGAATTGTGTTAGGTATAAAGTCTATCAGTTTTTCAAGCACATGAGGATTTTCTTCTAAGTGTAATACTTTTACATCATTATCAACAAAAGCTAAAAAAGCAACTGGTGTAATATTTAGGGTACCTCCTGCCCCACCGCCAAATGGGTTAGAATCATCATATGTTTTTTTCCTTAATTGGTCTATTCCACCACTTACAAAACCACATTTAACTTTTGATATGGGAATTACACTAATATTATTAAATGTTATCTTATCTCCTACAATTATATTAACATCCGTTAACTCTTTAAGTGAGTCCATCGCTATTTGAAGTAGCTGATTGATTGGTCTTGGCTCTTCCATTTTGTTTCTCCTTTTTGATTATTTTAATAATTTGTTTCAAATTTAAAATGGATACTACTAATAGTTTAAAAATAGTAACTGAACCAATTATTTCTATATTAATTCCTTTTTTACTTTCATCATTCATAATAACGCCATAATACTCATTATAAACTTTTTTAAAATAAGTATCCAATATATACTTGATAGTACTAATTATATTCCAATTTATAATTGTTAAAATAGCATAGAATGATGGATTTTCACTATTCCACCTTGGAATTATTGTAACTTTTTCTATGGTTATTTGCTTTAAATATTTTTGAAGTAATTGATTATTTTCAATGACAGTTTTTATTTGTGATAGTGTCATCTTTATGTTTTCTTTCATTGTATACATTTCCATTGTCTTTTTTAAGTAGCTACCAAAATCAATGGTTTTTAACTTTATATACCAAAACAAGAATACTAAAACTAATGATACTTCGCCTTTTCCTGCTTCTTGTTTGTATACTCTGAATTCTAATTTACTGCTAAGTAAAAATAAGATTAAAAAAACTAATATTAATATTATCCATTTCATAATACTATTTTTACCATTTGTCTCAATTTAATACCTTGCAAAAAAGATAATTTTTTAGTATAATCATTATGGTGATATATATGTTTTTAAATTCTCTCGCAATTAAGTGTATTAAAAAATACCAACAAAACAAAGCAGTTATCGGTACTGGTAGATGCAAGCATTATCCTAGTTGTTCCAATTATGCAATTGGATGTTATGAAAAATTTAATTTTATAAAGGCTTCATTTCTTACTTTATTCAGGATAATTAGGTGTAACCCTTTTACAAGGAAAATGTATGACCCAGTTCCATTAACTAGAAAAGAAAAATTAGCCCTTAAAGAAGAGCAAAAATCATTAGAGTCATTTAACCCTTATCTACTTAATGAGTTTAAAAACCATCCTTTAATGCAAGTACAAGATTTTATTACATATATATATGAAGCAACTTTTGGGTCTTATTATTTAAAAGAGAATAACTTGTCATTTGATGATTTTTCTAAACAATTGAAACAAAGCAATAATATAAATGAATTAATTAGTGATGAATATATAAAAATTTATACTACAAATGAATATACTACACTATATGATAGTGTCAAAACCCTTGAAATGAGTGACACTCAAATTCAATTATTTAATGAACGACTATATTTGTTTAAAAAATTGGTTAAGAAAAAATTATTACCTTTTAATTATAAACAAACATATAATGACATCAATAATTATTTAAGTCATGGTATCACCTATTTAGGCCATAGTAATATATATATAAATAATTATACGACTGACTATATTGTAGTCAGAAATAATTTAAAGAAGCATATCCAATAGACTGAACTGGATATGCTTTTGTTTTTTTATGATTTGATTAATTGTTCTAATTCATCATTTGAAAGTTTTCTATACTCACCTTTTTTAAGAGTTTCATCAAGTTCAAGGTTATTCATTTTAACACGTTTTAAGTATGTTACTTTATTGTTTATGGCTTCTAGCATTCTTTTAACTTGATGATACTTCCCCTCATAAATTGTAAGATAGATTATTTTATCACCTTTTTTAATGGTTTCACTTGGTAAAGTGCGATAACCATCATCTAAGGTTACACCTTCTTCAAGCATCTTCACATCATTATTGGTGATGCTTTCAAGAGTTTCAACATAATAGGTTTTTGGTATATGCTTTTTGGGAGAAGTAAGTTCGTGTATTAATTCGCCATTATCAGTAATTATTAACAATCCTTCAGTATCTTTATCGAGTCTTCCAACTGGACTTAGTTTAAACTTAGGGAATTCTTTAATTAGTGACATAACGGTAACTTCTTTATCTTTAGTTGATGTAACATAACCTGCAGGTTTATTAAGCATATAATAATGATATTTTTGATAAGTCACTTCTTGATTATTATATACTACCCTATCTACATTTTCATCAATGACATAACCATCATCCTTTATTATTTCGTTATTTACTTTAACAATTCCTTTTTTAATGTATTTCTTTACCTCACTTCTTGTGCCGATTCCTGATGTGCTTAAAAATTTATCCAGCCGCATATTTACACCTAATTAAAATATTTTTTTGTAAATTCATATAGTGTTATACTCACCGCAATAGGTAGATTTAAACTATCAATTGCATGTGAATGTTTAATAATTACTGGAGTTCCTATTTGTAAGAATTCACGAGGGAGTCCTGTTGCTTCATTACCAAACACAAGGGAAAAATGTTTTTCTGTTTTGGGTACTTCAACTAAACTTTGTTTAGCTTGTAACATTAAAGTATATATATCACGATTGGGATATTCTTTAATATACTCATTAAAGTTATCATAGTATTTTACATTCATACTAAATATCGCTCCCATTGAACTTCTAATTACTTTAGGATTAAAGTGATCTACCGCTGGGGAAATAACTACTAGATTTTTTATACCAAAACCTAATGAACTACGCATGATAGTTCCCATATTTCCCGCATCTGATGGGTTAACTAAAACTACATGATTGGTATTTTCTATTATTGAATCATATTTTTTAAATTCACCGATAACATAACAATTTTCTTTATCCGATAAAATATTAAATGGTTTAATACTTACTTCATACACAATGTCATATTTATCACATAAAGAAATTAACTTATCATATGTTTCATCATGTTTAAAATCCGGATGAAGATAAACTTTTGTGACCACATTTGGTTTGGAGTTTAATAATTCAAATGTTAGGGTTGTTCCTAAAGAATAACTATATTCACTATTTCTTTTATATTTCTTAACCATATTACTACCTCTTTTTCTATTATACCATTTATAGATAACAAAATAAATCAAAAAGCAATCTCCCTTTTTTATATTGTTAATTATGATATAATATATCTACTTTATGAGGTATGAATCTATGGATATTATAAAAGTAGATAGTAAAAAAACTAGATTAATCAGTGATGGTGGTTGTGGATATTTAGAACCAGACAATAGTTATGCGGCATTCATGGCTAGTTGTAATAGAATGTACTTAGGCGTTAAATGTGATATACGATTTACGAAAGATCGAGTTATTATTACTTCTAGGTACCGTGACTTAAAAAAGCTAACTAAGCAAAAAATACACATAAGTTTAACTAATTATGAGGAATTAAAACAAATTCCCATTGGAAGTAATAACTTATGCTATATGTCAACTTTAAAAGATTTTCTATTATTATGTGATAGATACCGTAAACTTGCATGTATTGAATTACATCCTCCAATCGGCAAACATGAACTTACCCAACTTTTTGAAGAAATTAAAGAGCTCAACATGATTAAAAAGGTAAAAATTATCTCTACAGATATTAAATATCTAAAGTTTATTCGAAACTTAGATTTCGATATTTTACTAGAATTACGCTCTAATAATTTTTCTGATCATTTATTTTTTGATGCGATAAAATATCACCTTGATATAACACTACCTCAAATGAAGTTATCTAAAGACCTTGTTGATATGTGTCATGAAAGTAGATTAAAAATTGGTACTTATAATATTAATGATCCAATTAATGCCTTAATGACCTGTGAGCTTGGAATTGATTATATATATACTATTTTCTTAGAAGAATATAGACCAAATTAAAAGTCCCCGAATGGAGACTTTTTTATAATGTAATGGTTTTATGATTTTTATTTTCTTTTTGAAATAATTTCTTATTGAGTTTAACATTATATACTTCTACATTATCAAGTGTTGTTATTAATGACACTTGTTTTTTTGTATATGTATATATATATTCTTTATTAATTAAGAAAGTAATTTTTTCTAATATTTTAGAATATAAAACAGTAGGTTCTTTGTATTCAAAATTACGGATATCATACTTTGTGAATTCATCTATGATGTGACTATAGTAGAAATGATAAATTATTTTAGTATTTAATATTTCTAGAGTTGCTTGATTTTGACTAAAAGTTACTTTTAAAATATCTTGATTATGATTTATAATTTTTACAATTATTACATCTAAATGATTACAAAGATACTTTAGATTAAGGTTTGATATTTTATCTAAAAAGTTTGTTTGGAAATTACCTTTTTCTAAATCTTTTACAATTGTTTGATAATATCCATTTTTATTTATTTTAACTGTTTCTTTATTCTTTTTAATATTTATAAAAGAGTATGTATATATAATTAAAGGAACAATAATTATTAAGCCAATAAAAACTAATGATGAACCATTTTTGAATTTAAAGTTTGTTGTTATTTTAAATATTAATAATATAAGAATTAACCAAATTAAAATTATTAAATGGCGATATGCAATTATAATTTTTTTCATTGACAGTATTTTACCGCAATCCTTGAAGCTAGTTTGCAATTGTTGTAAACAAGCTTTATATTTGATTCTAAGCTCTTGCCATTTGTTAATTTCACTATTGTTTTAAGTAGGTAAGGAGTAATATCTTTTCCTTTTATTCCAAGTTTATCCATTTGAGCAATTGCTTCATCAATTGCTTTGTTCATTAATTCTTCATCTAAAGAATCTTCTTCGTTTATAGGATTAGTAACAAGTACACCACCATTTAATCCGATTTCCCATTTTGCTTTAAGCATGTTAACAATTTCTTCAGGTGTATCTAACTTGTAATTTACCTTACAATTACTTTTTCTTGTATAAAAAGCAGGTAGTATTTCTGTTTGATAACCAATAACTGGAACACCTTTAGTTTCTAGATATTCCATTGTTCTTGGTAAATCTAAAATAGCCTTCGCACCAGCACAAACTACACATACATTAGTTGTAGCTAATTCTTCTAAATCAGCAGAAATATCCATTGTTTCATTTACTCCACGATGTACTCCACCAATTCCACCTGTTGCGAAAAGATGAATACCAGCAAGACTTGCGATAAACATAGTAGCACTAACTGTGGTCGCTCCTGTTTTCTTTTGAGATATAATAATTGGAATATCTCTCCTTGATGTTTTAATAGCGTTTTGACCATCATATGCAAGATTTTTAATTTCTTCATTGGTTAAACCAACTACCATTTGACCATCTATTATCGCAATAGTTGCAGGTATGGCACCTTCTTCTCTAATTATTCTTTCACAGTTTAATGCAGTTTCATAATTTTTAGGATATGGCATACCATGTGAAATAATTGTTGACTCTAACGCTACTACTGGCTTATTGTGTTTAATCGCTTCTTCTACTTCTTTGTTAATTCTTAAATATTTATTTAACATCATTTACTCCTTTTATTAATTTGGCAATAATACTAAATCATTTGATTGAGTTAAAATTTCACCATCTATTTCTACAGTCATTGTTATATGAAGGGTTACTTCACGTCTAACTGCTTTACTATACCATAAAGTACTTCCACCTTTAATAAAGTAAGTATTTAATACTTCTTCAGTGTTATCATTATCATCAGTTGTAACTGTCCATGATACTTTTGCGTCTTTTAGAATTGACATTGCGGTATACTCTTTATCAACATAATTTAAGAATTCAAGCCATCTGCCTTGAGTTATCATATAGTTAGGACAAATCTTACCAGACCAATCAAAATGACGTTTTACATTTATTAATGATAAGTTATATTTATGTAGTAATGAAGCTATTAATTTAGCATCCATGTGCATCGCACCATCATAATTACCATCTTCATTGATACACATTTCAATACCTATGCTACTATTATTACCATTGCCAACAAAGTTTGTACCATCACCAGCGTGCCAACAAATTACTTCATCTTCAAAACTTTGATAAATCTTATTTTCATCTACTTGATAGTTCCAAGAAGCTTGTCGATCACGCGTTCCATTCGCAGTATCCATTTGAACTTGAGCAAGTAATAACGCATCATTATTGGCCCTTGGCATTCCACTTTCATGAACTGTTATCCACAATATTTGTTGTGGATTTGGAAGTTGATAACCTGTATAAAGTAATTTATCTAGGATCTCTTGTGTAAGAGTTGGATGATAAATAGTACCTAATGAACCTGAACCCCAAAATCTATTTTTCCATGTGTTTTTCGTAACATCGATTAGCATTGAACGATCAACTAATGGAGTAGTTCCATCAATTAAATTTAGAACACCACCATAATTAGTGCGAATTTGATAATCTAATGAGTCATCTGCGTGAACATAATTCTTAGTACCCATAATATTAGTTGGAATTTGGCCCTTCATCCATTCAGAAATTTGTTCAAATCTTGTGGTATTTCCACCAACACCTTTAAACTCAAACTCTAATTGGCGATTTACATATCCACAAACAATTGTACACTGAATTGTGAAATCTTTTGGCGTTAATGGTTTTACGAAAATTCCGTTTCCAGCAATTACTCCTGGTTCATATGAGAACCAGCTGATTATACCACCATACTTTTCATGAGTTGTTGGTAAAACATTAGTTTCACCTTTTAATAGTTTTTCTATTTCAGTTGGCACCCACTCACAAATTCTATCGGCACGTTGAATTTCACTATAGCCAAGTACTTGAATTTCACGTGAATATGTTGCGATAACACCATCCCACATTAGGTAAGCTGTGATGGTCACAAATTGATCATAACTTTGTTGATTAACAACTCCTGTTTCCGTAATTATGTCAGGATTAGAAGACGTATATTTTAAAACACTACAATCTCCATAGTTCTTTGTTAGTAAACTTAAATTAGTTGCAGTAGCATCTGGTATTTTTTTACCATAATATATATTCCAACAATAAGTTGTATTGCTTGTATCCATTTTTGGAATAGTTAAAACAAATATCTTTTCAAGTGATATACCATTTTCTTCAGCTGTTGCTACTAGTGTTACTTCTTGATTATAGGCATCCGCATAGATATATCCTTCATTTGTTATTGCTCTTTGATTTAGACTCTTCCAACTAATTGACACATCATCTATTACAGTTGGCAACTCTAAACCTTTCGTTTTTTCAATTGTAAGTTTTATACCATTTAAGATATTTTGTAACTTTTTATCAACTTCTTCTTGATGTCCACATTTTGTACAAACATTATTTTCATAATTATGTTCAATCATGCCATCATTACGTTCTTCCACTAATTCACAAGCTGTGCATTCTCGCTTACTTAATCCATGATGATCACAAGAAACTTCTACTAGTGTTTTCCATTCACTAAATTTATGCTCAATCATTGGTAATGTTTTAGTTTCTACATGACCACATTCTGAACATACGTGTTTTTTAGTTCCTTCATAAAGGCATGTTGCTTCTTTTGTTACTTGCCATTCATCATAAGTATGAGGAAGTTTTTCAATTAAATCACTGATTGGTTCACCACATTTTGTACATGTTGCTCTTTGTGTACCAAATTCACTACATGTTGCTTCTTTAATTACTTTCCAATCACTATAAATATGACCTGTTGATACAATAATTTCGCTTTTTGTCTTTTTGCATACTGAGCAAGTATGTTTACGTGATCCTGTAGTTGTACAAGTAGCTTCCTTAATTATTTCCCATTCACCAAATTTATGATTATCGGAAGTATCTTTAATATATGCATTACAAACTGTACATAATACTGGTTCTACGCAACTATTTTCATCTTCATGATGACCTGTTGCGGCAATAGTTTGTACCTCTATTTCACCACATGAACACTTTCTATACTCTTCACCATCAGTTGTACAAGTTGCAGGTATTGATACTTCCCATTCACCAAATTTATGAATGTGATTACCGCCACAACTAGTCACTACTAAACCCAAACAAATTGTAAATAAAAATAATGCAATTTTAGTCTTTTTCATTTTCTTCTCCTTCTATTATTTCTTTTTTTACCCAACCTTGTTTACCTTGGTATTTAACTAATATATACCCCTTACATTTGTCATTTACAATTCCCACATTTACCCCTTTAGGAATTCCTAATATTGATGCTGGACAATCATCATAAGCCTTGGTATTGTTTTCACATATATACTCATTCTTAATAAATGTTACCTCATCTATATCAGTTAATATAATCTTAGAAAAATATTTCCCCTTTTCTAAAACTCTTAAATTAAAATTAGGCCAACATGCACCTTTACCTCGTTTATTTTCTTGGCTTTCTGCTTTTGTTACTTTTTGTAAAAGACCATCCTCATAGTTTGTTTCATATCGATAATTATCTTTATTTTTATCTATTATAAGTGCATTTAACTGTCCACCATCTTTCACTACTAAACCACCATCAATTGATATTATTTGTTTATTATAATCAATAATTATATTATCATTAAACTCATCCAATCGATATATAGTTACTGGAAAGTGTCCACAAATCACCATTTTATGAGCAAGATGCCCCTCATTTAGGAAATATCTTTTCATAAAAACATTACGATAAAAACTATTGTGATAATCTTCTATCTTGTCAAGTCCTGCATGAACAAAGATTAAATCTTTACTTTCTATTATATAAGGTAAATTCTCTAAAAAAGATAATTCATTTTTGAAGTATTCTTTCATAGCATCTTGTAAACTATCTAAACTCATTTGAGAAGCCATTGAATTATAATTTTTATATTCTTGATACATATCATAAAGCAAGGTACCCGTTTTATTTAACAAATCTTTAAAGTCAGTGTCTAGATATTCTTTTCTAAATAGTTTAAAATTACCATGATCACAATTTCCAAGCAATGCATGTATTCTATTTAATTTTGTTAACTCTATTATATAACGTAATGTTTTTAGTGGATACTTTCCTTTTTGAGCATAATCACCAAGTAATATTAGATAATCAACTTGAACTTTATATGAGACTTTTTCAAGTAGCTTTTTTAAAATATCAATTTGTCCATGGATATCTGATATAACTATGATTCTTGATTTTTCTTCAAATGTGATGTTTTCTACCTTGACCATTTATACCACCTATATATATATTATAACAAATTATTTATTTTTTTGAAAGTAAACTGAATAAGAAAATTATTTGCTATTTACATTTTCATTAATGTATGTTATAATTACTTGGAGGTGATATTATGAACGATACTTTAAACACAATTTATAATCGTCGCAGTATTAGAAATTTTGAATCTACCCCTATTTCTAATAAAGATCTAAACTTAATATTAGAGGCAGGCACTTATGCTCCTAGTGCCATGAACATGCAATCGGGTAAGATATTTTTGGTAACTGACCCCACTATTCAAAATGAATTACGCAGAATTGGAACAGCTATTTCACCACGTAAATCTGATCCTTTTTATGGCGCTCCTTATATTGTAATGGTGCTTGCGAAAAGGGATACACATTGTCCTATTCAAGATGGAAGTTTAATTATGGGTAACATGATGCTTGCTAGTCGAAGTCTTGGTATTGGATCTTGTTGGATAAATTGTTTGAAAGATATTTTAAATACTGAAGATGGAAAGAAAATAAAAAACATTATTGATAAAGATGATGAATATCTTGTCGTTGCGGCACTTGCTCTTGGGTATCCAAAAGATGGTAGTTGGCCTACCACAAAAGAAAAAAAAGCGGATTACATTAACTATTGTTTCTGTAACCCTGATACTGTTTCTTGAACTAATAGTATTAGTTCCTCTTTTGATAAAGATTCACTAACTAAATACATTGGTTTAGCACTATCATATGGGATTTCTTCTTCCATATGATATTTTTTACTTGTTGGAGTTATTTTAACCATAAACCTGTCATCATATATTCCCCCAAAATATACACCATTATAATACAACAAATATTCACCCATCATCTTTCGATACGTAATATTTTCTAAAAGGCTTAAACGATCTAAAACATAATTTTTGAACTCTTCACTAGATGCCATATAATCTCCTTTATTTATTAAAATAAAAACTTTGATATCAAAAAGACACCAAAGTATGATTTCTTTTGGAGCAGGTAACCGGAATCGAACCGGCATCTTCGCCATGGCAAGGCGGTATAATAGCCGTTATACTATACCTGCACATCAAATGCATTAATATTATATCAAATTCTTTGATTATTAGCAACTGAAATGCTTATTAATATTTGTAAATAAAACCCCTTAAGATTTCTCCTAAGGGATTTTTTACTATTCTTCGTCTTCGTCAACGCCTTCAACGTTATGGAATACTTCTTGAACATCTTCTTCTTCAGCTAATAAATCTAAAAGACGTTTAAATTGTTCCATTTGCTTATCACTTTCAAGTTGAACCCAGTTCATTGGAACCCACGCAATTGTGTCTTCAATTAAATTAACATCTGGATATGCTTCAAAAATAGCAGCTCTCATTTTTGCATATTCTGTACTTGGAGCATACACAGTAACAACGCCATCTTCAACTTTAGTATCACTAACATCACAGTCAGCCATTAATAAAGTTTCAAGTAATTCATCTTCACTAAGTTCAGAAGTACTAAATACAGCATTATGAGTAAAACTATGAGTAACATTACCACTACTAGCAATCTTACCACCAGTTCTTTGTAAAGCAACCTTTACAGCTGTTTGTGTACGATTTGAATTATCTGATAAACATTCAACAACAACCATTGAATTACCAGGGCCAAAGCCTTCAAGTTGTAGTTCAGAATATGATTCCATATTCGCACCTTTAGCTTTGTCTATTGCTCTTTTGATAACATCAGCAGTTACTTGTTCTTTTTTTGCCTTTTCAATTTCTTTCTTTAAGCTTTGATTTAGTTCAGGATCAGGTACTCCACTCTTCGCAGCCATATATATAATACGACTCCATTTGTTATTAAGTTTTGATTTTGCAGCGGCAGTTTTTGCCATTGATGCAGCACGAACTTCATGTGCTCTTCCCATATTTTTCACTCTCCTGACATTTTTAAATATCAATTTATTATAGCATATTTTATTATGTTAATAAAGTAATTTGTATATTTTTTTCACATATATATTATTTGATAATCTTAATTTGATTATTATCAATAAATGTTAATACATTTTTGCGTCTTGCGTTATTTTCATTAGATAAGCCTTTGTCACTTGTTAATACATCCGCTTTAGGTGAAATAATTTCTACTTGTTTACGGTTTAAATTATTATCAATAATTGCTTTTAACCCTTTTAGCATTGCCTTGTAAATAGCTGTGTATGTATCTTCATCTGAATTTGTGTAGTTTCCACCACCACCATTAATTGTGGTATCTTCTATTTTATAGTTCCAACTATATGTGCCATCACTATTCTTAACAGGTGTTACATTTAATTTCACAGGACCTGTACCTAGGTCTTTGACTGATTTTGTATCAACAAGTTTTGAGATAGCTTTTTTAAGTTTACGATAATCTCCAATTTTTATTTCATTGACATCTTCACTTAAATTAATTGTTCCCGTTGCAACATCCATTACCATAAAACCTTTTTTAACTATTTCTTGTTTTGTAACATTTAATTCTTGATACATTTTATCATAAACTTCAATTTTCTTACCACCGATGAAATCATCTAAACCTTTTAAGAAGGCATTTAAATAATCTTCATATCTAGTGTCAAAACAATATTCTCTCAATGAATAGTAAAGTAATACTTCGATGATATATCCTGATATTTGATTTACCTTTTGTTCATCACGATAATATTTAATGATTTGAACAGCATTTCTAAAGTATGTGTAATCTCTATTAGCAAGCTCCACAAATTGAATGCGTTTCTTTTCATTTTCACTTAAGTAAATAGTAGGTAAATCTTCAATACCATTTACATCATTATAATAAACGATTATGTTAATTGTATCTTCACCTAGTTTAAATGTTATTACATTTTTTAACTCATCATACTTGATATCACTACTTTTAGTGATTTCTGGAATTTCACAAATAATAGCATTAATAATTGCATTTGTTATAACTTTGTTTGTTAATGTAAATACCTTTTTAATTATTGGTTCTACTACTACTACCATGTCATAACTATTATTAGTATTTAGCATTGTCCCTTTCGCAAAACTTCCTGCCTTAAAATAGTCTACTAATTTGTAATAATCTTGATGTTTATCTAAAATGTTTTTTATATACTCAAACTTTTCTTGTATTTGTTCTTTTTGAATTTTTGTTACTTCTTGTTCGCTAACAAGTTTTCTAAATTCTTTTTCAGTCATATCCGCTAATACCTCCTATACTTGTATCCTATTACTTGAATATCTATGTTTATTATATCATATTTTAAAAAAGTTTTTAGCGATAATGCATAAACCATATATGTTGAAAGAAAAAGGACTCTTTTTACAAGTCCTTAAATATCATATGTATAATGTTTTCTTTTTATAAAATATGATAGTTTATTAAAACCATGTCGCTTTAAGATATTTATATACTCATTTCTTGTTTGATAGTACCCTTCATACGCTTCTTCATTATGACTATCAGATGAAAGCGTAATGTTTCTTCCACCTTCTTCATAATACCAATCAAGAATTGTATTAAGATGTTTATGATCAATCATATTTTCTACTTTCATATTAATTTCAAGAGTTTTCTCTTTCTTAATTAATATTTTAAAAATAGTTCTAACTTCTTTTTCATACGTATTAATTGTAACTGCATTATCCAATAAATAAGCTGTTTTAAAACCAAAATCAAAATGACTTAAAACATCAAAATCACTAAAGTTACTAAGTGCATCTAAAATATTATTAAAATATGTTTTTAACATCTTAGGGATACCATCTTTAATAAAACCTTTTTGTTCATAATAATCATAGATGCCATTATCATGAATACTTAAATTAACAACATCAAATGAGTTTGAAGCAATCACATCTTGCATTTTTGATATATATTCATTTCTATATCCTAGTTCAATACCTAAAAGAGGAATACAGTTTGGATATTTTTTGTGTAAATCATTTAATTCGTTTTTTAGTGCTTGATAATCAACAGTCCAATCTTGATTATTACAAACACAGTTAAAGTCTATATGTTCGGTAGTCACAAAGTATTTACAATTATATTTACTACATATTTTGTAGTACTCTTCAAGGCTAGCTTTTGAGTCTAGTGAATATTTAGTGTGACAATGTTGGTCATGTAACATATATATCACCTAGTGTTTACTTGGCTTTGTACTATCAAATTTCTTTCTTTCAACAGTGTCTAGAATACGTTTACGTAATCTTATACTTTTTGGAGTTATTTCTACTAATTCATCATCATCTATAAAATCTAAATAGTTTTCAAGTGTTAATACTCTTGGTTTCTTCAAGACAACTGTTGTGTCTTTAGTTGAACTTCTTTGGTTTGTTTGTTGCTTTTCTCTTGTAATATTAACTGCTAAATCTTCTTCACGATTACATTCACCAACTATCATACCTTCATATACGGTAGTACCAGGTTCAATGAAAAGTTCACCACGATCTTCAATTCCACCACAAGCATAAGCTGTAGCCATACCTGAGTTAAATGATACTAAAACACCAAGTTTACGTCCAATAAAGGCATCTGGAGTAATCTTTCTATAATCTAGGAAATAGTGATTAATGATGCCATAACCATGAGTTACGCTTAAGAATTCATTCATAAAGCCAATTAATCCTTTTGAAGGCATATGATAAATTAATCTTGTTTGTCCTTCATGACTTGACATTGTATCAAGAATGCCCCTTCTACTACCTAACATTTCAATGGCAGGTCCTATATATTCATCAGGAACATCTACTTGAACAAATTCATATGGTTCACAAGTCTCTCCATCAATTTCTTTTAAAATAACACGTGGTTTAGATACTTGAAATTCATAACCTTCACGGCGCATATTTTCAATTAATATTGATAAATGTAGTTCACCACGACCAGATACAATCCATTCTTCTTTGTTTCCTATACGTTCTACTCTTAAACTTACGTCCTTTTGGGTTTCACGGTATAATCTTTCCTCTATTTTACGAGCTGTTACAAATTCCCCTTCAAGTCCACTCATTGGACTAGTGTTAGTGCCAAAATTCATTTGAACTGTTGGTTCACCGACTTTGATTAAAGGTAATGCTTCATCACAGCCTACTTCACAAACTGTTTCACCAACATATATATCAGGAAGACCAGCAATTGCGATAATATCACCTGCTTCAGCTTCTTCTACTTCAATTCGTTTTAGCCCCATAAATGAGAATAATTTTTGTATTCTAAATTGTTTAATTGACTTATCAATTCTAATACATGATACATTTTGATTTACTTTTACTTTACCACTTACAACACGACCAATACCAATACGACCTACATATTCATTATAGTCAAGAAGGGCAGGTTGAAATCTAAATGGTTTATCAAGTTCAATTTCAGGATCAGGAATTTCACTTAAAATCATGTCAAGCAATACTTCCATACCTGGCTTTTGTGTTGTAATATCTGGAGATAAACTTGATGTATCTTGAATAGCTGAAACATAGACAACAGGGAATTCTAATTGGTCATCATCTGCTCCAAGTTCAATAAATAAATCTATTACTTCATCTACTACCTCAAGTGGGCGAGCAGCCTCACGGTCAATTTTGTTGATTACAACAATTGGTTTTAAGTGATGTTCTAATGCTTTTTGTAAAACAAATCTTGTTTGTGGCATTGTTCCTTCATATGCATCAACAACAAGTAATACACCATCTACCATTCCCATTATTCTTTCTACTTCACCACTAAAGTCCGCATGGCCAGGAGTATCTAAAATATTAATTTTATAATCTTTATAATTGATTGCGGTGGTTTTAGCAAGAATTGTTATTCCTCTTTCTCTCTCAATGTCATTAGAGTCCATGGCTCTTTCCGCAACTTGTTCATTCGATCTAAATGTTGAAGATGAAGAAAGTAATGTATCTACTAGTGTTGTTTTTCCATGGTCAACATGAGCTATAATTGCAATATTTTTTATTTTCATTGTGTCACCTCTTAATAAGAAAAAGCTATTAGTTTAAGAACAAAGTTTGCAGTTCTTATCCTACTAGCTTCTTTAAACCTTGACTATTATACACTATTTGTATCTTTTTGTCAAAAGGATTATACTATTTTTCTATTTGTTTACGATTATTGAATAATAATATAACAATACCAGCAAAAATCATTATAATACCAGTTAGAATAATACTAATAGGGTTTTGATACATAAATGATACTGCTTGATATACATTAACGCATCGCAAATCAAAAGCATCAACTATCTCATTAGTAATATTTATAATTGGTACAATATTTAAAACCATTAAACTACCTACTACTATTAATAAAACGCTTGTCGTTTTACCATTCTTCATTGGATTTTCACCATTTTCATCTTTAACTACACTATGAACCGAAACAAAAACAAAGCGATAAACTATTAGTTGTATTACTTCTACTATCGCAAATATAACTATTGATAAAATAATTGTACTAGATTTTGTAAGTGTGTCAATTGGTGTTACATAATTAACATTAACTAAAAACATCGTAATTCCACCAATTAATTTTATAACAATAACCGCACACATTACAGCGATTACACATCTTAAAGCTTTAAAACCTAATAAATTTATTTCATGTCTATTATGAGCAGTTTTAAATATAGCCCAAATTGCCATGCATGCAATAATATTAGGAACAAATCTTGTAATCACTAATACAATCCAACTAACACTTTGGAAAAATACTTGACCATTACATGCTGTAATATTAACAAAACCAGCAAATAAATCAATTGATACAAAAATTGTAAGTAAAATGGCAATAGTTCTCATTAAACCAGAACCAAGGATTTTGCCAATTCTTTCTCTCCGTATTAAATTTTTTCTATTAACATCTTGTTCAAACTCATTGTTTTCCATTATCTTTCCTTGATTTTCCATACAATACCTCCTAGGATAACTATATTTTACTATATATTTTTTATTTTGTAAATAGACAATGTAGTCGTTTTGTCATAATATCCGACAAAAGAGCAACATGTATATTCTACAATTACTAATTATTCGTCTTTTTGTGGACATTTACCACAATTGGAACATCCATTACATATTAAACGGCTACCACATTCATCACAGTTGATACTTGTAAATTGTGGCTTATATAATTCACTATCATTTATTAAATATCCATATTCATTATATAAGTTAAATTGTAATTTATGATGTACTTTAGATATTTTAGATTTGTAAGCCATTTGAGATTGTAATCGTTTTGATTTTATCACATATTGTTTTTGATTTTTTATAAAATATGTTCCTGTTTCCATAAAGACAAAGTTAACATTATATTGGTCACAATCACTTGCTAATTTAAGCACCCAGTCATAATTACAGCTACGACTACCACCATAGTTTTCACCACCACATACAACTTGTTCAATGAACCCTTGTTTAAGATATTCAGATAAATCAATTAAACTTAAAAGTGGAGCACACATAATGCCTTTATGATGAAAAGGTATTTGTCTCAATAACTCTAACCTTTCTTTAACATACTCTTGTGATTCAATGGTAACATTAAAAAACACATTTTCATAACCTGAGTTAATATCCTTTGGTAAATGATCCATTACTCTTTCTGGACGCTTGGTTAAAATATAAAAAATTACATCTTTTCTTCTTTTAATTATTTTCCACGCTTCATCTCGCCACACATCTGCTTCTTCTAAAAAGAAATCACTCGTCATACACACTCTTATTAGTTCCCCTGCTTTTATCTTATATTCTCCATTTTTATTCTTTTGAAGCGGGTAATTAAACATCTTAGTTTTATAAATAAGATTTTGATTTTGGTTTTGATGTGTTTGATCTAGATACATCATATAACAATTACGGCAGCCTTCACTTTTCTTTTTACATCCATGCCAAGGATTCCAAATATCATGCATAATTTCACTTCCTATAATGATTATATCATTTCTTTAATACCGATGTCAATTCAATTATTTACATTTATTGTTGCATTTAAAAAGTGTCTTTAAGATAGATAATAAACTATATTATCTACTTCAAAGACACTTTTCTAATTATCTAATTGTTTAAGCCTTTATATCCCTTTTCTTAAATGTTTTTTCAAGTAAAATGTAAGAACCAAAGCCTAATGAACCGAGATAGCATATTAACATTATAATAACTATAATATAGCCAATTGAATTCATCGCTACTGTATTATTAATTAATATCTTATTCATTAATTCCGTGATAACACCATCTTTTTTAATGATATTCATAACACTTAATACAACTGCGGCTATAATTAATACAATGTTGTGGATAACATAAACCAACATTAAACCTTTGTTAGGCTTTTCTTTTTTGACTATTGCTAACATTATATTATAGAATATCATATATGAAGTTGCATATACAATTATTACGATAAAGATATATGAAACTCTTAAACGCTCCATAGGTGAAATTTCCTTAGGTTCTTGTTTAGTTATAGCACTAGCACATGAGTTTGCACAATCTTGTATAAAGAAAATAAACAACATCATTACGATACACATAATAACAATAAACACATATTTTAGAATGGATTGAACTCTTAAAATTATGAGTCCAGCCTTTGTTGTTTTATCCATTATGGCGAGCCATAAACCAAGTACAGTTATCGCTGCCAAAAGGAAAACAATTATTACTATTATTGCATTTCCTAAACTATTTTTATAAACGATAGTACTAAAGATTGTAAATACTAACATCGTTACTGCAAACAATGAGTACAAACTATTTAAAATTATTAATTTAATTTTTTGATTATTCATATTTCTTTTTTGCCTTTCTTGATAATTTCTTAATTAATTGTATGAAATAATAGATGCCAAACACAATAATTGTGCCGATTAAATATCCATAAAAATCAATCATAACATCTGAAAATGCGCCTGTACGTCCTTCTACATGTAATTGAATTAATTCAGTTATACCAGCAATTATAAAACCGGATACTAGTGATAATAACATTGTGACAAGTTTATGTTTAAAGAACAATATACAAACAATCGCGGCGATAACCGCAAGCACCATAAACGCTCCAAAGTGACCTATTCCTTTTCTAATAAGCGTATAGAACGATGGATTGGGAATGATATTTACAGTTATATCAAAAGTTATCTTTTTTACTTTACCATCACTATTTGTACATTTTATTATTCCTTGTGTATTGCCACTTTTAATTCCATATATTATACCTGCTTTATCAATACGAGCTACATTATCATTTTTAGTTTCATAACTTATTTCATATTGATTAGCCTTGCTAATTTTATTAAGTTCTATTGTAACGTTACGGTTAACATTAACTAATATTTTATTATTCTCATTGACATTTTTAACTTCAAATTTTGACTCTACACTATTTACTTTTACCAATATTTCTGCTTTTATACTCTCATTATCTTCTGCACATACCGTAAGCGTTGCCGAGTGTGCATTGCCAAGAAGAGCAGTCAAACGACCTTGAGAATCTACTGATATAATTTTATCGTTATTAATTGTCCATTTAACTCTTTTATTATTACACGTTTCTGGAAGAATAGTCAACCATTTGTTTAAATCAATTATTGTATTTTCTACAATTGTCAATGTATTAGTTGCACTATCATATCCTTCAGTTGGATGTAATTCTAATTGTTCAATAGGATATTCTATATCATCTTTTATTGTAAATTTTCTAGTTATTGAAATAGCATTTGAGGCAATTGCCGTAACTATAATATCACCTGCTTTATGACAAACCAACACTCCATTTTCATTAATTGAAGCTATTGTTTCATCACTTGTTTGCCATGTAATTGTTTTTTCTGTCGTATCTATTGGAGTAAATAAAACACCAAGTTGGTAGCTTTTTGTAACTATTAACTCATTTGTTACACATATTATTTCAAGAGCTGTTGGTTCAATAATTTTTTGTTCCGCTTCTAGTTCAATACTATCGTTAATGGTTTCATATCCTTCAATATGAACATTAATACATGCTCTTCCTTCTTTTTTAAATCTTATTACGCCATAAGATACAAACTCTACAACATCACTATATTCACTAGGAATTTCATAAACAATTGTTTTAATTGACGCATTACTAGGTGTAATGTTACAACTAATTTTGATTGGTTTATTTGTATTATATACTTCTTGTTTTGTTACTATTTTTATTGATTGGGGTCTAATGAATTCCGTTTTACCCCCTATTCCCGTTTTATCAGTAATAGTTTCAGTAATTTGATTGCTTTGTCCCGCCGAAACATTACCTGGCATACATGATTCTAGTATTAATACTAAGGCTAGAATAAAGTAACATCCTAAACACCCATACTTAAATAATAATTTTATTGCCTTTTTCATTTGTTCCTCCAAATATAACTACTATGTTTAGCACAAAGTAATTATAATTTATTATATTTCTTACTAGAGCCATATGCCTTATTTACTGGGTATTTCTCTATATTCTTTTCTAATTTATTGTTTATTATCTCATCCATGTCATAATTGTTTTTATCACATAACATAATTATGTATGTCAATACATCCGCAATTTCATCTTTGAGATCTTCAGTTGAAGTTGGCTTAGTTGACCATTGGTATAATTCTAACAATTCACCAGCTTCAATAACTATACTCTTCACAAGATTTTCATCAGTATGGAATTGTTCCCAATTTCTATCTTGTACAAACTTTTTGATTCTATTTATTGTTTCTTGCTTAATCATTATGATCCTCGTGATATTTTACCATAAATTTTAAACTATCCTCTTGAATATCGGTTATTCCTTTTTCCTTAATATATCCAAATTTCGCACCATTACATAAGAATATATACCCTCTAGTATGTCCAAACAACATAAAGCTTTTCAAACCATAAGCACTACCAAAATGGCCATATAAAGGTTCTCCATATCCTTCTAAAATTAATAATTGTAATCCTTTTTTACGATATTGAGGATCATCACTAATACCTTGCCAATGTATTTCCTTCATGAATTCAATTGTTGATGGTTCAAATATTCTAGTATTATTATAAATTCCATAATCCATCATCATTTTCATTATCTTACCTAAATTATTAAGACTAATAAATAATCCACCGGCTGGCATTCTAAAATTATCACCTAATGAATATTTTGGATATTCATATTCTAAAAACATTTCTAAATTACGTGATAGCACAAATTCATCATTATTTTCATCATAATCATATAAAGCAACTACTTTATCTTTATGCACTATATCTGATATTCTATAACTACCATCAATATCTAATGGAAGAAGTATTTTTTCACGTATATAATCGCTAAAATACATACCACTGACTTTTTCAATTATACAAGCAAGAATACCACAACCAAAGTTTGAATATTCAAAAGTTGAACCTGGCATAACTTTATTGAAGGTACGATCTAAATAATACTCAAAATCAGGATTAGTTAACAAATCTTTTAGTTTTATATCTATTTTAGGGCCATTCACTCCATCATATCCTTTAACTTCATCAGCCCCATCGCTAATACTTGATGTTTGGGTCATAAGCATTTCTAGTGTTATTTTCACATTTGGAAAATAAGGATTACGCACTTTATAACCTAGATATGTGCTAATATCTTCTTTAATATCTACTTTATGCTCTTCATATAACTTCATAATTCCTAAAGCTACTATAACCTTGGAAATAGAAGCTATTCTAAAAATACTGTCTTCTGTAATTTTGCTTAATTTGCTTAAATCACTATAACCATTACATGATGTGTAAACTTTGTTGCCATCTCTTACCATTGAGGCAATCCCAACATATTTATACTTATTAATTAATTCTTCATATTGCTTTTTATAATTCATAGTAACACCCCTAAACATTATATCAAATATTAAAACTTTTTGCAAGAAACAAAAGAAAAAGTTAATTAATAAAAATTAACTCTCTTCATTTTCTATTTTATTTTGTTTCTTTTTTTTGAAAATATCTTGTTAATAAATAAATTACAACAAATGAAAGTAACCCAAGAATTGTTCCAAAAATTAATTCTAGTGTACTGTAATGGAAATTAGGATTATCCATAATACATGTTTTAACAATTATTATCGGTGCAACAATCACAAAGGCAAAACTAGCAAATTGAAATTCATCAGCATATTTATTCATTAAATATTTTATTATTTTAGATAAAAGGAATGAACCAATACCATATCCTATTAAATATGTTCCAAGAATTGATAAGTTTATTAGTACGTTCTTAAAAGTTACAAGTTCATATATCATATTAGTAAAAATGTAATAATAACCAAGAGCTAAAAACACTACCGCAAAATCAATACCAGGAATTACTAAAGTTGTTGAAGTAATGATGCCAATAACAAACCAATGAATATAGTCACCAACTGATAAATCATGAACTTCTATCGCATTTCCTTCTTTAATACAAAATGAATAAACAACAATTAGTGCTATAACTACAACAAAAGTTAACCAATTAGATAATTTCTTTGCCTTAGGAATTAGTGTTACAAGACTAGATGGTATACTTCCAACAATTGAGCCAATGATAATTAAAATAATTGGTAGTGGAAATAATACATATATAATGTTTACTGATATTGAACCAAGAATAGCACCAATGAAAAAGCCTAAAATAAGTGAACCTAAAAATGGAAAATATTTTTTAAAGTCCTTAAGAATACCACTAATTGATTCAATCATAATTGCATATGTACCAACAAGTATTGCGACAGTACTAGCACTTAAACCAGGAATAGCAACACTTGCAATACCTAGAAGTATTCCCTTTAATGCTATTATTAAATATTTCATAGTCTCACTCCTTTTAGCTTAAATATTGTATCATAAATGCCTGCTTTTGTCCACTTATGAACTATATTTATATATATTATTTGCACATTATTACCAATATATTCCGATTACTGCTTATAACTAATAATTTAAAAAGGTGCCATATGATATGACACCTTTTTTTATTGTGTTATTTGTTTTTCAGGTACATTGTTCCACCAATACTTACCATCATCTGTTTTTTTAGTCACAATCCAAGTAAAATCTTCTGGAGTTCCATTATATGTAGGATAAGCAGGAGTTCCATAACCTGTAATTCTTGCGTCTTTTAATGACCAACGCCATACATCTACTCTATTACTTGCATTTCCTTCTATTGTATAAACATAATCATCATCAGCATAAACAACCATACCTGTGTGTGATGAACCAGCACTTAAGAAGAAAATGATGTCTCCTGATTTTGGATGGTATTCTTCTTTATATTTGAAGATTCCCTTTTCTTTACACCATTCACAACCTACTGATACACTACAATATTTTAATAATAAATTTTGGCTTAAACCAGAATGATACCAACACCACGAAACAAACATTGCACACCATGCACCTTCCATGTTATACCAATGATTATATTTTGTATCATTAACATATTCACCACTAACTTCATCATATCTTTCTACATAGCCTTTTTCACCTAATGCAAGATTTAGAACACGTGAGACATAATCAATATCGGCAGTTCCTTCAATTTTAATACGATAAACTGATTTGTTATTAGGATTTTCCTTTTCATAGGCATACATTGTTGCATAACCTTCATCAATTGCCATAAACATATCATCAAAAATATATCTAATAACTTGTTCATTAGTAGTACCAAAAGTTACATTTTCCAGTGTATACCCTTCATTTAAAATAACGTGAAATTGTTCTCCCTTTTTAAATGAACCTAAATATGTCTCTTTAATTGTCATATTGATATTATCATTTGTAGTATCCATTACTTTTAAAACATATGTAGTACTAACAAATTCATTCGCAAGAGATGTAACTACTAATTTTGTAGTACCAGGTCTTACTGCAGTTATTGTATAATCATCATTAAGAACAAAATTATCATTACTTAATTCCCATTTAAAATCTTCAAGTTGCTCACCTTTAGTTATACCTAGATTACTAATATCCAAATATGCTTTTTCACCAACGCCCATTACATCTTTAGAAACAAATAATTTAGGAGCATCTTCAACAACTGAAATTCTTGTATAAGCAGTACAACTATGGTTAGTTTTTAATCGTACAAACACATCAGCTGTACCATATCCAAGTGAAACGAAACGATTTTGGTTATTAAGCATAATAATATTAGCATCAAAAATAAATACATCATATAAGTTAATATCATTTAAGTTATTCATTCTTAAGGCAATTGACTCATTCATTTGCATATACTCTCTTGCTAGATTAAATTCAGGAAGTGAACTCTTATCAGTATTTTCAACAATTGTAACTTCCTTGCTTGCAAGTTCTTTGTTGTCACTATTTAAAAGTGTAATTTTAGTTTTACCAAGAGAATTTGCAAAAAGATACCCTTCATCAAAATATTTTAAATTATCATTAGATAAGCTAATGTGATAATTAAAATCAGAAAGTAAACCATCAATTCCATCAGAACTAATCTTTAGTTCATCTAAATACCCCTGTTCAATACTATCACTAACGTTTATAATTACATCTTTTTTAGTAGTATCATTAGTTTGGTTATTGTTACAACTAACTAAAACTAATAATGATAAAATAATAAATAAATATTTGAGACCTCGTTTCATTAAATTACCTTCTTTCATATATTGTTACAATAATTATAGCATATTTTGTCGATAAGTCAATATTTTATGTATATAATTGTTATTAATTTGTTGGTTTTTTTGATTTAATAATGATATAATTATTATAGAGGTGATACTATGACAAGAAGACTTAAAATATTTTTATCTTTATTGTTAATTGTTTGTTGTTGGCATTTTACTTCCTGTGTGAATAAGACAGAAAACAATGAAGTAAAAGAAATTACATTACCTGATTTAACAGGGCTTTCAAGAAAACAAATATCTAATGAGCTTGATGCGTTAAAAGTAACCTATGAATTTAAGTTTGCGAAAATAATTTGTAATGACCAAAATGACTATGACAAATTTGTTTGCTATGAGAATGGCCTTAAAGCTGGTAGTACTATTACTAATGATAAACTCATAGATATATATACTACCCCATTACATCTTAATATTAATAACCTTGATAAAGTAACGCTTGATAATGATTATAAAGGAAAGAGTTTCGTTGATGATGGAATTGGTGAAGTAAAACTTGCGAGATGCGTTGATGGTGATACTGCTCATTTTTATGATCCTAATTCCACTACTCCAAACAAACTATTAAAAGTTAGATTTTTAGGCATTGATACACCTGAATCAACCATTCAAAATGATCCATGGGGTAAAGAAGCTTCTAAGTTTACAGCAAATATTCTTAATAATGCTTCAACTATCGTCCTTGAAGCCGAAGGTGCCCGTACCGAGTCTTATGGTAGATATTTAGCCTGGGTTTGGGTGGATGGCAAATTACTCAACCTACAATTAGTTCAAGAAGCCTATACTAATTCTACTACTTCATCAAAATCTAAATATTTTAAAATTATGTTTGAAACCTCAATACTTGCGAAAAAAACAGGTCGTAGGTTCTATGGAGAAATTGATCCAAATTATAACTATAAATCCAAAAAGTAGAAAATAGTCTTATTCTATCTTCTACTTTTTTTCAAAATATTGATAAATAACATTATATAATACTTAAAATGTTTTATCTATGCAAAAAATGAGAAAGTATGATAAAATATATATGCTGCTGGGATAGCTCAGTCGGTAGAGCAACTGACTCGTAATCAGTAGGTCGTAGGTTCGATTCCCATTCTCAGCACCATATTTGAAAAATACCTGATATTTTTTATCAGGTTTTTCTTTTATTTTGTTAATAATCCAGATACTGCAGAACATAATCCAGCAATGATAGATAAAACCCCTGCAATGATTGGACCAACTAGTAAAGTACTTTCACTTTTAACTTGTTTAATATATTCTGTTGGATCAATAGATAACATTTCTAGAAGATCAGTACTAAGAACTACAAAGTTAACTTGAAAAAAGAATAATACACCCGCTGCAATAAATACTACTGTAGCAAAAAGTGGTAATACTTTATTTTTTCTACCTATTTTAGTTAAGGTTAAAAGAGAAAATACTAAGCCTATAACAACCAAAATATAAGTTATTAAATTACCTATTGATAATCCTAATATTTGTTTGCTCACCTTTATTATTGTTCCTGTAGTTTCTGAATAACCAAATACTGCTTTTACGCCATTAATATCTTTATCAAAAATATTAATTGCAGGTAGAAAAATCATCGCAATAGCAATTAATCCAAACACTACTGCAACAAGTGAACATATTTTTTTAACATTACTATTATTTTTTCTTTTAGCCATATAAATCTAACCTCCTATATAAATATACAACTGGTATTATTATATCATTTTTGAAAATGTTAGTCAATTAAATATGTAATAATTGCAAAGTCAAGCGACATTTCTTGACTTTTATCAAATAATACTTATAATATATATTAGATATATTAGCGGAGCTTACGGCTGAGAGGTTATGAAAATAACGACGCTTATACCTGAACTAGATAATGCTAGCGGAGGGAAATATAATATACTAGATTATTTATATATTTTATTTCTTATTTCTTTAGCATTTTCCAAATTTATTATTTTTTTAAAGGAGAATGACATGAGAAAAAAACTAATTAGATTTATTGCTGAAGTAAGTATTTTTACTGCTTTAGGACTTGTACTTGATTTGGTAGCTGGATTAATCAGTGCATCTATCTGGAAAAATGGTGGTTCAATCACCCTTGCAATGGTACCTATTATTATTATGGGGTACAAATATGGTTTAAAGGGTGGATTAACTACTGGTTTATTGGTTGGAACTATTCAATTGCTTTGGTCTGAGTACCTTATAACAGTTCCACAAGTATTATTAGACTATATTGTTCCAAACGTAGTAATTGGACTAGTTGGCATTGTGGCAAAACCTGTTCAAAAAGCTAAGGGTGATATCCAAACATTAATTATTATTGGATCAATTGTAGTAGTATGTGCTTTACGACTTGCTAGTCTTGTTGCTTCTGGCATATTATACTGGGAAGCTGGATTTGCTTACTCAATTACATATAATGGTACTTACACTGGTATAAGTATGGCGATTTGTATAGCTGCTGTAATTGTGTTAATGAGGGCACTACCAAAAAAATATTTAACAGAATAATATATACTAAAAAGGATTGATAATTAGAAGTACTAATTTCTAACTACCAATCCTTTTTTGTTATTTTTCTTCAAGTAATTGTTCTAATTTATCTACTAATTCATCCATGCGATTAACAACTGCCATGAATGTTTCTTTCTTCATAAGGTCAACACCAGCATCACTTGCTTGTTTAATTGGGTACTTAGAACCACCTGATCTTAATAAATTAACATACTTTTCCATTGCTTCTGGTTCTTTACTACTTACACTTTGATATAATTTAAAACTTGCTGCAAAACTTGTGGCATATTGATATACATAGAAAGGGGTATAGAATAAATGAGGAATATATGCCCAAACATATTGTTTTACCTTTTCTTTGGTAATATCTAAACCATAGTATTTTTTATATAAGTCAATCATTATATTAGATAATACTTCATGATTAATTGGTTGATCATTTTCTATCAATTCATGAGCTTTTAATTCATATTCAGCAAATAATGTTTGACGATAGAAAGTACCAACAATGTTGTCTATTGCTTTTTGAATTACCATAATTTTTTCATCTTTTGTGGCAGTTGGTAATTTTAAAAAGTAATCTAATAAAGCGTGTTCGTTAAATGTTGATGCTATTTCCGCAACAAAGATGGTATAATCTTGTAACATTGGTGGTTGAGTTTCAGCAGCATACATTGAATGCATTGAATGACCTGATTCATGGGCAACCGTAAACACACTATCAAGGGTACCATCATAATTTAATAAAATAAATGGGTGAAGATTAACTGAACTTGATGAGTATGCTCCTGTTCTTTTTCCTTCTTGTTCATAAACGTCAACAAAACCATCTTTTAAAACTTCTTTAGCTTTAGCCTTAAAATCTTCTGGAAAGTCTTGAAGAGAATTAAAGAATAATTCTTTAGCTTCTTCATATGTATATTTTTTATTTGACGATGCTAGTTCCATGAATCTATCATAAGTATGATAAACTTTTAGATTTAAGTATTTTTTACGTAATTTAATATATTTCTTTAATCCTTTATTATATTTACTTGCAACATCTACTAAATTATAATAAACTTCTAGTGGTATATTATCACCATATAAATGTGCTTCAAGAGAGTTTTTATAACCTCTTGCTCTTGCATTTGCTTGATCAGCTTGTAATACTGTGTTATATATCGTCGCATAAGTTGTTTTATGTTTTTCATATGTATTAAAAACTGCTTCAAAAATCTTTTGACGATCTTTTGCATTTGTACAGTCTGTAATTAAAGAGCGATAATTACCAGGAGTTACTTTAACTTTTTCTTTAGTTGATAGTTTTATCTCTTCAAATTTACCGTCTCCCACCGCAATACTACTATAAAGTTCACTTCCTGCACTTGTTAATGGAGCATAAATTGATAATAACCTTTCACTATTTTCATCTAAAATGTGAGCCGCATTACGGAATATTTTTTCAAAATAAAACTTAAATTCGTTTAATTCAGGGTACATACCAAGATATTCTTCTACTTTTGCTTTTCCAAGTTTAATAATTTCAGGTGATTCAAACGAAGTAGCTTCACTACAGGCATATATTATCATTCTGCATTTGGCAACATCTGCCGCGTTTTCTACATTCTTTTTATTTGCATCACTCTTAAGAGAAACGTATTGATATATTTTTGAAGCTTCTATTTCAAATTTTTTTATTAGCAAATAATAATTTTTAAATTGTTCAGGTTCGTGTAATTTTCCTTTAAAGCTAGAAAATAATGTTACAAAGGCTTGTAATTTTTCAAAGGCTTGTTCAAATTCTTCTTTAGTCTTAAAATGATATGTTAAATCCCAATTCATAAATTCCTCCTAATTAATTTCTTTTATAATTTTATCATATTATTAAAAGTTATGCATAAATTATGAGAAAAAAGATAAGATTTTCTCTTATCTAGTTTTTAATTTAAACCCAGATGAGCCGTTATCACCATGCGCCACCGCATGTTCTTCTAAGGTGGTAGACTTAAGATTACATTTTAGGATTCCTACCCGTAGCAGGCCTTCGACACCACATAATCATTGTCCCCTATGTTTTTTTGTTCGGGTCGCCAATTTTGTGAAAAAGCGAACTCCCCAGGCACAAATATTATATCATAACTTGGCTATGACATCAAGAGAAATAATTATGAAAATATTAACATTTATTTACATTTTATTTGCTAGAAAAAGACGCTATTTAGAAAGTATGATATAATAGTATTCGGTGATAAATATGGAAAGATATCAAGAAATAGAACGTAGTATTATAACAAAATTTAGACCTACAATTTGGCGCCTTTTTTTACGTGCCATTGAAGAATATCAAATGATTGAAGAAAATGATAAGATAGCAGTTTGTATCTCTGGTGGTAAAGACTCCATGCTACTTGCAAAATGTATGCAAGAATTAAAAGCTCACGGCAACATCAATTTTGAATTAGAGTTTATTTCTATGGATCCAGGATACAATAAAGAAAATAGATTATTACTTGAAGAAAATGCTAAAACCTTAAACATCCCTCTTACAATGTTTGAAACAAATATTTTTAATGTTGTTAATAATATCAGTGAATCTCCTTGTTACTTATGTGCGAGAATGCGGAGGGGTTACTTATATGCGGAAGCTAAAAAACTAGGTTGCAATAAAATTGCTCTTGGTCACCATTTTGATGACGTAATTGAAACAATATTAATGGGAATGCTTTATGGTTCACAAATTCAAACTATGATGCCAAAATTACATAGTACTAATTTTGAAGGAATGGAGTTAATTAGACCGCTTTACCTTGTAAAAGAAAAGAATATTATTAATTGGGCCAAAAGTAACGATTTAAGATTTCTTCAATGTGCTTGTCGTTTTACTGAAAATATTGAAGTAGCACATAATTCTAAAAGAAAAGAAATCAAAGATTTAATTAATAATTTACGCCAAGTATATCCTAATGTTGACATTAACATTTTTAGAAGTGTTCATGATGTTAATTTAAATACCTTAATAGGATATCATAATGATACAATGTCTTATAATTTTTTAGATGATTACAAAGAAAAGAAAAAATGATTATATGAAAAAGGTATACTGTTAGTAGTAATTAATCTACTATGCAGCATACCTTTTTTTAGTTTGTTATATCATACAACTGATCAATTTGAATAATTGGATTTAATCTATTATCTTTTTCCCTTATCAGTTGTGATATATAATTTCTTAATTCACATGGTGTTACTTTATACTTAATAGGTACACTAATATCAAAAAGAATATTAGTATGAGTTTGTCCGTGTACCACTCTAAAATCATGAATTGAAAGGTTTGGATCATAATCATTAATAATTTTCAAAACCATATATTTTAGTTCTAACGTTTTAGGATCTGTAATATCGATTGGATCCATATGAATAACTAGATCAATGTTTTTTTCTACTCTAAAGTCTCTTTCTATATTATCAATAATATCATGTAACTCTAAGATATCTCCCTTACTTGATACCTCCGCATGAATGGTTGCGAAAACTCTATTTTGTCCATATGTATGCACAACTAAATCATGAACACCAAGAATACACGGATATGAGCGGACTTTATTACATATCATATCTTTATATTCTTTTGATACATTTTCGCCTATTAACGGATTCATTGTATCTTTTAGCATCTTAATTCCGGATATAACAATGAAAATTGAAACTATTACACCCATATATCCATCTAAAGCAATACCACTCAAATGATAAATAACTGTACCAATAATTACCACGCTTGTCGCAATACAATCGTTTAAACTATCTTGTGATGAAGCGATCAAAGCTGTTGAGTCAATATCTTTACCATTTTTCCGATAAAAGATGGATTGCCAACATTTAATTAAAATTGATATACTTAGTATTACATATATAATTGGAGTAATTTCTACGTCACTAGGATGTAGTATTTTTTCAAACGAACTTTTAAATAAAGTTAATCCAATAATTAAAATAATAAATGAAACTATTACTCCAGTTAAATATTCAATACGTTGATGTCCAAATGGGTGATCCTCATCTGCTGGTTTTGATGACAATTTAAACCCAATTAATGTAATTATTGATGAGCCAGCATCTGATAGGTTATTAATACCATCAGCCATAATTGATACACTACCACTAAGAAATCCTGCAAGAATTTTTATGATACATAAAATACAGTTACTGATAATACCAACTATACCTGATAATGTTCCATATTTTACTCTAACTTTAGGGTCACTAGTATTCTTATAATTTTTTATGAATAGTTTTAATAATAATTTTCTCACAATATTCCTTCTCTATCACGCAAACATAATGTTTAGTGCCCATTTTATCACATTATGCTCATACATAAACTTAGCAAGTGATTGTTCATCTTTTTGTTCTTCAGTTAATTTCAAAGTATTCATAATCCAATTTGACATATCACCCGGTACTGTCATTAGGAATGTTAATACATAACAAATCACACCAATGACTAACAAAGCAATTATAACGCCAAGGCCAAGGCCAATTAAACGATTAGCAAGTCCAACAATTGGTATCTTATTAATGTTTTTAAATAATCTTTGTACAATAGTAAGTAAAATTAAGATAATCGCAAATATGATAATATATGCTACAATTGTACAAACAAAGAAACTCATGCCTTTACCAATATATCTCGCAACTGTAGTTGTTTCCCCTTCTTCAATTTGCACTCTATCAACTAATATATTCTTAACATACTTTCTTAATACTTGAGGTATCTTAGCTTCCTCAAGTTTTTGATCTAACTGCTCATTAATATATATTTCTTTGCTTTCTTTTGTTAGTTCAAATTTAAAAGTTTCATCTTTTTCTATTAAATAATTTTCAACTTTATCAGCGATTCCTGTTCCCATTTTAGTAGTATTTAAAGCATTTCCCATTGGTTTGCATAACATTGCAGCGAGAACTACCGCTACAAGCCCTTTTAAAAGGCCAACAAGTAAAGCCAAAAATCCTCTAAAGTATCCAACGATACATGAAATAATAACTATAACAAGAAAAGCAATACTTAGTACGTCAAACATTACATCACGTTTCCTTTCTATTTTATTTTATTTAAATCAAAAACAAGTTTACGATAAAAAACATCACCAATTTGAAGATATCCATCCATATTAGGATGAACTCCATTTACACCTATTAATTCTGTCGTTTTACTGCGAGCATTGACTGGTGTTAAAACTGAAGGCATATTATATTCACTATCAAATTGACCTTTAGTATCTACATAATCAGTATATGCTGAAAATTCAGGGTCGTTACTTAACTCTTCTAACGCTTCGTTATAATAAAAGGCTGAAGAAATGGTTCCAAAAGTATCATGATATGGACCGGTTGCTCCATAGCTTGCGGCGATACCACCGTTTACTGAACATATTTGAATACCAAGAAGAGTTACTTTCGCAAGAGGATATTCCTTATGGATCTTTCTTAATATTACCTTAGCGTAATCAATGTGGTGAGAAAAATCATGATTATATGGAACATATAAACCATTCCACGTAAGTAATATATATATTAAATCGGGTATTCTAAATTTATTTTGTTTCATATAGTTTTTAAAACTAATCTCTTCTTTTTCTTTATCCCAAAATGGATTAGTCTTTTCGTATTCAAATGTTTCGATTATCAACTCATTTTGATGTTTGGCATTTGCTACATGTTTAAGTGTTTTACCAAGATTTGATAACATACTGACATTATTAGGCCCACGTTTAAATTTTAATCTTGTTGCTTCAATTGTTTCAAGAATCCAAATATAACCATTACTTTGCCACAAACTATGTTGGTCTTCTTCTGTCATTTGATGTTTAGTAGTAATCCAAACACTAGAATTTAAACCAATATGATCATTAGTACAATATGATTTCCAAGTCCATCCTCCATATCCTTCGTATCCAACTTCATGTCCTTCTGTTTCTACTTTACAAGTTCCCATAAAGTTTAAAACATCGCCATAATTTAAGCCTTTAGGAGCATCTTCATTTAAGCATACTCTTGTATATCCTACTTGTGGCCAAACACCATTAACAGTTAAGCTATCACCAATACATAAAATATTTATTTTTCTATCAGGTTTATTTGGTTTTTCAACTACTAATGTTGTTTCTCCTTCATCGATTACATTGTTATCATTATCAATTAATTGGATTTTTAAACTATAACTTCCAACTTCATTTTCTTTTGGGGTATATGTAAAATATCTAGGATAAGGATTTCCTTTAGGACAACTAACTAAAATGTAATACTGATATGGATTGTGTAATCTAATAACTCCTCTATAAAATAGTTCAAATTTATCACCTACTACTAGGTTATATTGTTTAGCTAAATATATATACTTCATCTTTTACTCCTCTTCCTTTATCCACTTATTATTATAGACTTATTTTAAAATGAAGTGATATAAGTTATCTTATACCACTTTATCCTTTTTATTCTGTATAATTCCATTTAACTGGACGACTACTCATATTCCAACCTGTTTCCCATGTTGATGGTTCTGCAGGATGTTCTACATATATTGTAGCATCACTACATGCATAACAAGCTCCAGCCTTTACAGTCACAACAGATTTTGGAATATATATCTTTTTAAGTTTAACACACCATGAGAATACATATTCCCCAATGTATGTTACATTTTCAGGAATAATCATCTCTAATAAACTAGAACACATATTGAAAGCATTACCTCTAATTTCACGTAATGATTTAGGCAATGTAATATGTTCAAGAGCACTGCATTCTCTGATTGCATATTCACCTATTACTTCTAATGTATCAGGTAAATTTAATTCTATTAAATTAGTACACTCTGATAATGCATATTTTTCTAATGTATGAACACCACTTGGAATTGTCAACTTTGTTAATTCTTTGTTGCCCTTAAAACATGCACCACCAATTACTTTAACATCTACACCATTAAGTGTGCTTGGAGTTGTAATTTCTGTACTATTTCCATAATAATTGCTCAACACTAATTCACCATTTTGCATAAAATATTCATATTCACCATCAAGTACAATACTTTCAATATCAACACCTAAATGGATAAACGCATGTTGTTCATCATACCAGGTTTTATTCCAATTATTATTTACTTCATTTGCTTCTAAATAAATAACTTTTACGTTACGTAATGCATATGCTTCTATTTCTTTAACACTGTTTGGAATAATTACTGTAACTAGTGATGTAGCTTTATAGAATGCAGCTTCTCTAATTATTGAAACAGTATTTGGAATTACTACTCTAACTATTGTTTTATTTTCATAAAAAGCTTGTTCACCAATTTCTACAACTGGTAAGCCATTATATTCACTTGGAATTACTACATTTGTTTTGTTACCATTATAACCAGTTATGCTGTATCCTTCACCATTTGAAAGTTTTTGGAAAATATAATTATCCAAATCAGGTCCTTCTACTACTGTAATAATAGCATCACATTTAAATGTTTTATAAGTAATCTCTAAAGTGTGAGTACCTATTTCATTTACTTTGTCAAGGCCACTTGTTATCATCTCTTCAGTTACTTTAAGTTCTATAGTTTTACCATTACTATATGTAACAGCAATATATAGCTGATTAGCATCAAAACTGTTTTGTTCAAATGTTTTATTACAATCATCAGTAATTTTAATGCTTGTGATTGTTGCCTTTTCAACAATTTCAATTTCAACTTCACATGTAACATTTTGATATGTTATTTCTAAAGTATGAGGCCCAACTTCATCAATTGTATCAAGTCCAGCTGTTATCATTGATGATGTAACTTTCTTTTGTTTTACCGTGTTATCGCTATAATTTATATCAATAACAATTTCACTAGGTTTAAATTCACCTACATTAAAAGTTAATTCTGAATCTTCATTGACTGTTATACTAATAGCATTCGCTGTTGGAGTACAACTTGTTATTAAGCATACAGCACCTACTAATAAAAAGAAAAATAATCTATTAATTTTTTTCATAGTTATACCTCGCATTGATTTCATCTATTATTGTACCATTATTTATAATTTTTCGCAACCCTTTAAATAATTATAGTTTTGTTTCTACTTCTTTTCATCCATTACATATATATTTTCCTATGACTTTTCCTCCATACATAAGTTTTAAAATGTCTCCTATTAAATCTCTACGCCATTAAATTAATTTATGATATTGTGAAGTTATACAACAATACACCCATATTTCATCATACATGAGTTTTATTTTCAAAAATTGATTTAAATTTTTATGTTAAAAGGTAAGTCTACTTTTTGAAATAAACTCACCTAATTTTTAATTTAAATATCTTTTTTAACAATTGTAATTAATTCTTCAATTGAAGGTAATTCATTTTGCAAGTTTTCTGGTAAGTAATCTTTAATTCTGTATTCACTTACCCCCATTGGTTTATTCATATCTCTTAGAATATATTCAGCAACAACATTATTTTTATGTCTACATAATAATAAACCAATTGTTGGATTATCATTTACTTCTTTAACTTGTTCATCAATTGCAGTTAAGTAAAAGCTTAACTTACCTGCATATTCTGGTTTGAATTCGCAAATTTTTAATTCTATAACAACATAACATTTTAATTTAATATTAGAACAAAGTTAGCGTTATCACTCTAACTCAAACACTTAATGTTTCTTTTAAAAGACAGTACTTTCACCAAGTATTACTTTGCTAGGTACTCTTTTGGGTAGTGTTATACCTCTATTTCTCAAATTATCTATTAATTGATAATTATCGATTTTACTTTTCTTTAGGATATTTAATGTTTTATTTATGTCGGCGTTATTATATGATGAAATAGTCTTAGATAATTTCTTACTAATTTATTTGACGTATGATAAGTTGCTACTTTACCCATTTTCTTTCCTCCATTCTTTTTTTATAAAAAACAAAAAAGCAATCTTTTAGATAGTACTAAAAAACTGCTTGTATTGTTACGAATAAGAGTGCGAGTAGTGTTATATTTGATACAGTCAAATTTTATCAGTTAAAGGAATATTTTGCAAGTTATATACTCTTGTTTGTTATAAAATGAAATTTCCTTATAAATAAAAAACCTAGCGTTCTATGAACCTAGATTTTCTAATGATTATATAAATTTGTTGAGGGTCAAGATATATCTTTAAAGAAGTTTTTTTATTCATCTGTATAATCATCTATTGCGTCTGTTTCTTCTTCATTATCTATTATTTCATCATTATGCACTTTATTTTCAGGTATTATATAATATAAAATCATACCAATTATAAATGTTACCGCAACCGGGGTTGTACAAATAATTTCAACTAACTTCCAGCTATCAGGCAATTTACTAAAAATACCTGGCATTAAAGTTAATCCCATACTAATTGTTACAGCTATGGATACTATTATATTATTCTTAGTATTAAAGCCACAATCCGCTACCATCTTAATTCCTGTATATATGATAGAACCAAAAGTCATTATCATACAGCCACCTAAAGCTGCTTGTGGTATTGTATTTAAGATAGCACTAAGTGGTGGAAAGAAACTAATAATAATTAAAAACACTGCTCCTAAAAGTAAGCTATATCTATTGGTTATACCTGTCATATTGGTAATTCCTACATTTTGTGAGTAAGTTGTAAGGGGCATACAACCAAAACATCCACCAATTGAGCTCATGATACCATCGCATATGATACCGCCTGCAACTTCATTAGTTGATGCCTGACGATTAAAATTATGCATAGTTATTGCTGTTGCATTACCAATTGTTTCAGTTGCTGATATGATATAAATTATTACAAATACAATAATAGCTTCTAATTTAAACTCTATTTTTGAGAAATTAGTAAATCGTGGAATATCTACTACTTTAACATTATTTAAAGCAGAAAAATCAATAATACCAAAACATAAGGCTGTAAGATATCCAACTACTAGGGCAATTAATACCGCAAAAGTTTTTAATTTGCCTTTAAATCCCACTGTAAAAATTAAACTGACAATTAGGGTTATACTACCAACAATAATATTTTGATAACTACCAAAATCAGGACTACTACTTCCACCACCAAAAGCATCTATGCCTACTGTTATTAGCGAAATACCAAGTACTAGTACTACTAATGAACTAACAATAGGAGGAATTAATTTTATCCAATATTTTGTAAAAAAGCCAAGTATCGCAACAGCTAACCCACCTACAATGAATGCCCCTATAGCTGCCCCATAACCATATGCTGTTCCTATATATACGGTTGCCGATAAGAAGGTAAAGCCAGTACCAACAATAAGTGGAAGTTTAGATCCTATTTTCCATATTGGAAATAATTGAATTATTGTCGCAACACCACTAATAAATAATGCATTTTGTACTACTGTTCTAACAATTTCTGGATCTTTATTAATTTTATCATTGCATAATACCAATAAAATGGGAGTAACGTTAGAAATGAACATTGCTAAAATGTGCTGTAAACCATACGGAAATGATTCGATTACATTTACGTATCCATCGAGTTTTGTTAAATTTTCTTTATTTGTTTTTTCTACAAAAAGTGATTTTAAAATCCTTAATATTTTATTCATTTTACACCTACTTATTTGTTATTGATTCTGTTGTTAAATTTATTTGAAGTTTCTTTAATACTTTTTCATCTTCATAATTAAGCATAACTGTTGAGTGTGCTTCTGTATTTTTTAATAATGGCAACATACTTAGAGTTTCTTCAACAATTGCATTAGTAGTCGCATTAATTGATAAGGCTGTTAAAACATCTTCCGCATTTAATCTTGTATTATCCTCTTTATATATATATTCCTTTAGTTTACAAATAGGTTCAATAATATTTGGGGAAAGAAGTTTTAATTGATCTTTTACACCTGCTAAATATTTTATACTATTAAGCAACGCTGATGATGTTGCCGTTAAAAGTTTGCTTTGTTTGCCAGTTATAATTGTGCCATCTTTTAGTTCTAAAGCAAACGCTGGTACTTTTTTTTCTTTTTCTTTATTAAGTGCTGCTTCAACTGATTTTCTTTCACCGATGTTAGTTGAAAGTTGAGCCATAATCATGTTTATTTTCTCAACTTCTTGTTCTGTAGCTTTACCAAGTCTAACTCTGCACTTTGTTTCATAGTATCTTCTTATTACTTCTTGTTTGCATGCCTCTGTTACTTTATCTTCATCTACAATACAAAAACCAGCCATATTTACTCCCATATCTGTTGGTGAATAATATGGAGTTTCACCATATATTTTTTTAAATAATGCTTCAAGAATTGGATATACTTCAACATCACGGTTATAGTTGACGGCTAAAGTTCCATATTTATTTAAGTGAAATGGGTCAATCATATTAACATCATTTAAATCTACTGTTGCGGCTTCATATGCTAAATTAACTGGATGTTTTAGTGGCAAATTCCATACTGGGAACGTTTCATATTTAGCATATCCGGCGTGTATGCCATTTTTATTTTCATGATATAACTGTGATAAACATGTAGCCATTTTACCACTACCTGGACCAGGTGCAGTTACAACTATTAGTGAACGTGTTGTTTTAATATAATCATTTTTACCAAACCCTTCATCACTTACTATTTTTTCAGTATTAAATGGATACCCATCAATTGGATAATGGAAGAATACGGGTACCCCTAAGTATTTTAGTTTACGTTTAAATATTTCAACTCTAGGTTGCTTGGTATATTTTGTAACAACAACGCTGCCTACATATAAATCCATTTTTCTGAATGATTCTATCATTCTAAAGACTTCATCTTCGTATGATATTCCATTATCACCACGAATTTTAGAAATTTGAATGTCATTCGCATTAATACATATTACAATTTCAACTTTATCTCTTAAGCCAAATAGCATTTGAACCTTTGAATCAATTTCAAAACCTGGCAATACTCTTGATGCATGATAATCATCAAATATTTTTCCACCAAATTCAAGGTATAGTTTATCATTAAACTTTCTAATTCTTTCTGATATTTTTTCTGCTTGTAGCTTTAAATATTTGTCATTATCAAAAGCATTCATCGTTGTCATCTCCTTTTTTTACATTAATTATGATATATTATACCATAAAACAAGAATTGGCGTTAATAATTACATTACTAAAATGTTTACATAATAGAAAAATACACTCCAAAGGTCTTCCCTCTAGAGTGCATTTATCATTATTTAGATGGATCTGGAATGTAGATTGTTGTAGAATCTCCACCAACAACTGTAGGTAATTTACCATCCCATACTCTTAAGTATTCAATATATTTTAGATAATCACTAATGACCTTAATTTCTGCACTAGTTTTTCCTGTCATATCAATATTACCATCTTCATCAATTGTAAAGCCAAGCATCCTTGCAATTTCAATTGATTTAATTTTAATTTCTTCAGCTTGCGCATTGGCTACTTCAATTTGAGCTTGAGCATTACCTTTAGCTTTTTCAATTTCTGCTTCTGCTTGTTTTTTCGCAACCTCTAATTCTTGTTCAGCTTTAATAATAGCAGTTGCTTTATCATATTCTGCTTGAAGTTTTTGTTGTTCAGCTATCATCTTTTGTTCAACCGCATTTTCAAAAGCTTCATTAAATGATAAATCTTCCACCACTACCATTGTTAAATCAATGTAATAGTTTTTGACTGCTTTTCGCATTTCTTCTTCTACATTATTAGATAATGAAGATCTTGTTTCTATTATAACCATTGCTGAAGAACGCGATAACACTACTTTAGCTTTTTCTAAAGCAATACTGATAATCCTTTCTTTCAATACTTCTAAACTGCCATATACTTTATTAATTTCTAATAATTTATCTGATTGTACTTTAAACTGAATGGTAAGTTGTGCATTCATTGGTTGAGCATCTTGAGAATATGCTTCAAACTTTTCTCTTATTTCTTGAGTCTTTAAATCATAGTATTCAACATTATCACGTGGCCAAAATCTCCAGTGCAAACCTGCATGTACGCTTTCTTTAGCTTCACCAAAACTTTTTAGGACTACTGCTTCACCAGTTTCAACTTGATATAATCCAATTGGAAAAATTAAAAGTGTAATTCCAAAAACTATGGTTAACACTATGCCAAAAATAATTTGGTTTTTAGCTTTTCCTTTTTTAACTGCATAAACTATAAATGCGACTGAAAGTCCCATTAAAATTAAACAAATAATACATAATATTTCTTTCATTCTTTATACTTCTTTCCCTTCTTCTTTCTTAATTTTACTTAACACAATATTACCACTAATAGCATAACCTAGTCCTAAAATAAAGGCTATAATTAAAGTTACTGGTATATATGCATATAATGACAAAGAACTGTTTGATAAATGACTACTAATTGTTACATTATTACTAATCATAATTATACTTGATATTCCCAATAAAACTGAAACAAAAACAATTGTTAAAATTCTTTTATTTTTCATACTATCATTACCATCAGCATTGATATAATCAAGCCAAATGTTTTTAAACCCTAAGCACATTAATATTCCTAATACCATGTTTGTAACATAAGCTATTACAGTTATTGATATCATATATCCTAATTCTTTAGTATAATACAATGTAGATGCATCATATGACAATATATAATTACTTATTGAAGGTGCTAATTGTAACACTCTATAAGCTTCAATGGTTTCATTAAGTTGTGGTGGATTTTGATTTTCATTATTAACCATTTCAAAAAATGCACCTAAACTATCAGTATAGTTAACATTGATTGAAAAGCTTGGATTAGTCATATTCTTTGAATCAGTAAATGTGAATTTAATAAATGAATATGATGTAAGTGCTAATATTGCAATTAAAATAAGACTATAACAAGGATACATAATTGTTTTAACTAAATTAATTTTTTGTTTCTTATCTACTATATTAATAGTATAGTATAAGCCAAACACTATTATAACTAAGACAATACAACTAATACTGCTAAAACTAGGTATTGAGGCTCCAAACGGGTTACCACCAGGTAATCTAAATATAAACATCAGCATTAACATAAATGAACCTACAAGTGCTAATAGTCTTAAATTACCTTTTTCTATCTCCTCTTTACTAAATATTGAAATAAATGATTTTATACCCGTTATTAATAAGATAATACATATTGTTAAAACAAAAATAGCTGGAACAATGCATTGTTTTGATGATGTCACAATGTCACCATCATCAATCAGTAGATAACGATAACTTTTTATGTAATTAATATATTTAGCATATTCATCTCTCTCTTTAGCGGCTGATATTTCACCGCTTGGCCACATTCCTTTTTGAGCATACTTTTCAGTTCTATATTGCATATCATTTTTAAATTCTTCTTGTGTGTATCCAAATGTTACTTTAATGGCATAATCAATATATTCGATACCATTATGATAATATTTAAAAGTGTATTCATTCATTGTATGATTATTTGTTTTTACCTTAGATGATGATATTGGTGCAAATAAGATAAGTAAAATCATTATAAAAGAAAACGATGTTAAAGCAATTTTAGTAGTTAACTTCAAAATGTTAGATACATTCACTGGTTTTCGTACATTACTTGCTGGTTGTTCTGGATTAGTTTCTACTATAGTTTTAAAGCCACAATTTGGACAGTAAATATCCTGTGCATTTTTTTTGATTCCACAATTTGGGCAATAACTAATTTTTGTTTCATACTTACTACCACATTTATAACAGTACTCATCACTATCTTTCATTACTGCATTACAATTTTTACAATTTTTCATTTCATTCTACCTCTCTATTATTATTGGTTTCTCTACATTCATCCCCAAATTACCACCTTTGACGGCTTTTATTAATACAACATTAGAATATTCCTTATTTTTATCATATACAAACTTTAAAGTCTTAACCTTAAAACGATTTTTCCTAAGTTCTATCATAACTTCTTCTAAACGTGATGTAAGAAATAACAAATATAATATTCCTTGATTTTTAAGGTTCCGTCTAATTGATGGAATTAATTTATCTAATGTTAATTCACTTTCATGTTTGGCAAGAGCCTTGTATTGATTTATGCACTTACCCTCATTTTTAGTTTTAAAGTATGGGGGGTTACAAACTATTACATCTACTTCTTCACCTTTATATGTGATAATATCATCATGAATTAACTCATAATTAGTAATATGGTTTTCATCTAAATTTTTACGGGCAAGTTCTAGAGCTTTTTCATTGATTTCTAAACCTATTAACTTTTTAGGCTTAAATAAACTTGCGTAAAGAAGTAGTGCTCCATTATTAGTTCCCATATCTAAAACAACATCTTTATGAAGTATTTCCATAAAACTGCCAAGTGCCATTGTATCCGTATTTATTCTAAACATTTCATCATCTTGATATACAATTATCTCAGGATGTGATGGCAAATAATCTTTTGTTATGCTCATATTAACCTCGCCTTTCAAGTGGAATAACCTTACTTTTTATTAGTGCGGCTAAAAGACAAGGAATAATAATTAATTGGATAATGATTCCTGGCCATGCATTAACAAAAGCTCCAGCTATAAATGCTTGATAACTAAATTTTATTGTATCATCAAGTAGAGTGAATATATATCTAGTTAACCCCCAACAAAGTCTTCCCACTAACATTGCGGTAATAAGACTAATATATATATATACTATATTAATTCCTAAATTGTTATTTTTATTTTTCCTAATTAAAATATTATATAATAGACCGGCTACTAAACCATACACTGCAAGTTCAACAGCCATTGAAGCAGCAATTGGATATAATGGAGGCATTGAGAACATTAATGATCTAAGCAGTGGGGTTACAAGTCCAATAATTAAGCCATAGACTGGACCACAGATAAAGCCACATATAATTACTGGTATGTGCATTGGACAAAGCATATTACCTATTTCTTTCATTTGCCCAGTAATAAATGGTAAAATTAAACCTAATGAAAGACATAATCCCGATATACATACTTTATTAATTATAGTTTTATGTTTCATTCACTCACCTTCTCTTTCGTTAATTATACTAAATCAACTTATTTTTTTCAATTAATTTACTAATACAAGGAATTGACACCAGTAAAAAGTAAAAAGGTAAAATCGTATTTTCTACAATTCCACCTTAATATTATTTTGATTATAACTAATTACTTTTGTCTAAATTTACATTTCTTCAATATGATATATATAGTCTAAAGTCTTTAAAGCAGCTATAATTTCTTTATGTGTTTTATATTTTTTTAATTCATTACTTACGATTGATACAGAAACTGTATAAACACTTAACCCAGAATTTATATAAGCAGGATTAGTTTCAATATCATCAATTCTTAAACCAAGTTCTCTAGCCGTAGTTGTAAACTCTTTTAGATATGTAACATTCTTTAATTCTAGATGAATTTCGAAATGATTTGAATGATTCTTTAAATATATTTCAAGAATTGGGAATAATGATAATATAAACATAAAGGCAACAAAACAGATTAATACAACCGTATAGTACCCAGTACCAATTAATAAGCCGATAATAGCTGAACCCCACAAACCAACTGAAGTAGTTAAACCCTTAATTTGATTTTTAGAACTATACAAAATTGTGTTGCTACTAATTATGGCAATACCAATTATCATCGCTGCAGATATTAACCAAAAACCAGTTGTATTTTTTTCCATTAAAACTAAATCTAGGATCATCGCAAGTGTTGAACATAATGACACTATAATAAATGTTCTAAGTCCTGCGGCATGTCTTTTACTTGAACGTTCACACCCTATTATTGCTGCAAGGATTACTGATAATCCTATTTTTAACAATATACTCCAAATATTATTTTCCATTGACCAAGTTCCTAAGAACTTTGCAATAGGATCTACAAAAGTTTCATTTCCCATTTTTTTACCTCCTATTTCTTTGATTGATTAAATTACCATGTCGATAACTTGCTATATTATACTCATCAGCTGCTTCAGTAAATGCAACTTCGTCTTCGTTTAATTCAAGTTCTCTTGCTGGTAACTGTTTTTGAATGTCTTTAACTCTTTCAATTAATATTTCAACATCAGTTTTCTTAGTTCCATCTTCATTTAATTCTTGAACAGTTGTGATATCTTCGATATTATTTGAATATGACTTAGATAAATATAGTGATAATTTTGCACATGCTGGTCCTATTAGTTCATATAGAACACTTGATGCTAAAATAATTGTTTCTAGGTCCTGGCCTTGTTCTCCGCCTAAAGTTCTCGCTCCTAGTGCCGCAAGTCCAATGGCCACCCCAGCTTGAGGTATTAAGGCAAGTCCTAAATAATTCCTAACACTTTTATCTTTTTTGACCGATAAACATCCTAAATATGCACCACCATATTTACCAATAATTCTAACTATAAAATACAAGACACCAACCACAATTAGTGGAACACTACCAATATTACCTGTTGAAGAAACTAATGCATCAAGTTTAAAGTTTAAACCCGACCTTACAAAAAACAATAATAGTATTGGTGGTGAAAAGTAATTTAATTGTTTAAATAACTTATCATCATCTGTGGTATTAATATATATTGTACCCATTGCCATACATCCAAGTAATGGTGATTGACCTAAAATGGCACAAAGACCACAAAAAGTAAATATTAATGCAATCGCAATAATTAACCTATTATCTTTTGTTCTCTTTTGTGTCATTAAAAGTTTCATAATAACACCAAAGAAAGCACCAAGTAATAATATTCCAATATTAATGATAATTGGTATTACTACATCTTTAAAACTGAAACTACCACTTGTTGATCCCACTGCAACTGATATAGCAATACTATACGCTACTAGACCAACAATATCATCAAGAGCTACTACTTGTAATAATGTATCAACAAAATCACCTTTCGCACCTGTTTGCCTAATTGTCATAACAGTTGATGCTGGAGCTGTTGCGGCCGCAAGAGCAGCAAGAACTATTGAAAATGCTAAGTTTAATCTCAAGATACAAAACATTACTATAAATATTACAACTGAAGCCATAAGTGATTCAAACAAAGTAATCACAACAACTTTTCCACCATTTTTCTTTAAGACAGCAAGTTTAAAAAATTCACCAGTACTAAAGGCAATAAATGCAAGAGCAATATCCGATAAAAAGTCCATACCATCAATTATCTTTGTTGGTATAAGATTTAAAACATATGGTCCCATTAAAATTCCTGCCACAATATAAGCTGTAACATTTGGCAGTTTCAATTTTTTAGTAATTCTTGTCATCAAGAATCCACCAAATAACATTACCGCAACCGACATAATAATAAGTGCCACATTAGACTCTACATTCATTTTTTCAAAAACACTTACTTTTGTCATAATCCTTAATAAATTATTCATATTCTTCCTCCCTTCTTGAAATATTTTTATTCTTGTGCTATAATTATATCACCTTTTTATTATAAAGTAAAATTATTGTTTTTTAGGTAACTATAAATTTTTTTTATGGAGGATACTATGATTGACTTAAAAATTAAAACTTTACTCACTGTAGCAGAAGAAAAAAATTTCACTAAAGCTGCTGAAAAACTAAATCTCACTCAACCAGCAGTAAGTCATCAAATAAATTTACTTGAAGAAGAACTAAACACCCCAATATTTATTAGGAAAAAAGGCGATATTGTGCCAACCCAATCTGGTGAGATAATTATTAATTATGCAAAGCGAATTAACGCAATGTACAATAAATTAAAAGATGAAATTACTGATTCTAATCGTCACATTAACATTAAACTTGGTATTACCCATACAGCAGAAAGCAATCAAATAACAGAAATCATTGGATTATACTTGAAAGAAAATCCTGAAGTGAAAGTAACTATTATTACGGATACTACTAAAGAATTATATAAAATGGTTAATAACTATGAATTAGATTTAGCGATTGTTGACACTAAATATAACCATGAAAACCTTGATTTCATTTTGCTTGATAGTGATTATTTAGTTTGCGTATTAAACAATAATAACAAACTCGCTAAAAAAGATGTAATTACCATCGATGAACTACAAAATGAAAACTTAATACTTCGTCTACCTAGTTCTACCACAAGAAAATTATTTTCGGCAGCCCTTGAATCAATTAACGAATCACTTGATAATTTTAATATTTGTATTGAAGTTGATAATATCGCTACTATAAAAGATTTAATAAGAAAAGATTTTGGCGTATCTGTACTTGCAAAAAGCACTTGTATGGATGAGGTAAAAAAGCATAAGCTTACAATTTTGCCAATTGAAAACTTGAGTATGCTACGTCAAAACTATATTATTTATAATAAAGACTTTCCTTATCAATCAGCTGTAAATAGGCTTGCTAAAAAGTACGTAGATGAGACAAATAAAACGGTCATATAACAATTAAGTCCTGAGAACGTATAGTGCTCAAGACTTTTTTATTTTCTTAATTAATTATTTTGATTTATGCCGCTTAATATATGTTTTAAAAGAAAAAATCTAGTGTTCATAATGAACCTAGATTTATTATCTTAATCATTAATTAATTCTTCTTTCATTAAAAGAAGTTTTTCTTTTTGGTATTCTATATCATTTTTATGTTGTGATTCAAATTTTTTTAGAAACTCATTAGTATATGTGTATATTTTTTCCTTAGTATTTTGAACTATATAAAAATCATAGTAATTAGCATTAGTTAGCAATTCGGCTTGATCTTTCTTTAGATCGCTTAATACCGTTATAACATCCGTATATACTTTGTTGTATAATTCATCAGTCGATTTCTCAACTTTTAATAACGCTGACTCTAACATTGTACATTCAAGTGTTAACTGTGTTGTTTCTCTAAGTACATCTAGATATTCAGTTGTGTTATTTTCCTTAGATAATTTATACATTAGTTTTTTCTTAATAACTAACTCTTTCTTTTTTTCTGTAAGAGTTACCAACATTTGTTGATAAGGAGAGTCTTCAAGAATAAAATTTTTCTCATAAATGTCTTGGGCATTTTTATATGTTTCTAAGAATGAATCATATAATTTGTTGTATGCTTCTATTTTAGGTTGGTATGAGGAGTCTAATCTATTTATGGCATTTTTGATTAATTCCTGCTCAGTTAACTGCATACTTTGTCTTTTTGTTTCAATATATAACTCTTCTAGTTTAATGCTTGTGAGATTCTTAACTTCTAATTGGTATAATTTAATCTCATTGAGTAGTTCATCATATGTTAAATTTTCGATTTTATCATTAGTAAGTATTGGATTACGTCTCTTAACTTCTTCCTTTAACTCATTAATTGTTAATCCATTACATACCTTAATGTCTGCTTCAACATTATTGTCACTACAAGCACTAATTATACTAGTTTCTAATTTTTCTTGTACTTTGTTTACGGTTTTGTTATCTTTACTACTTATGGTAAGAGTAATTTTATTATCTTTATTTTCCATTAAGTATTTTGTTTGCGTTTCTATTGAGACAATTTTATTAACAACATTGCTAACATCTTGGCCTATTACATTTTCGCCTTCAATAATCATTTTACCTTCATCGTTATTTCCATGAATTGACAACACTTGGTTTTTTTCATCTATAACCATAGTGATGCTGGGATTGACATCCATGGTAACCATTGCATAATATTGTTCAGTTTTGGTAACAATTGTTCTTTTATTATTAGCAAAACCAAATGTAGTAACTGTTATAAGCATCAAGGTTAAGACAAATATACAAGCATATGACCATTTAAATGTAAAAATGAAAGGTTTTTTGGGAGTGATGTCATTTTCTAAATAGATACGATTACGTAATTCTTCGGTTGGATTTGTATCTACTAACTCATTTTTTAATCTCTTTTTTAGTTCTTTTTCAAACTTACTCATATACTTGCCTCCTTTCTTAATGTTTCTAATCCATCATAGTAAAGTCCTTGAACTTTACCAATAGTCATCCCTGTCATTAAAGCAATGTCTTTAAATTTATAATCATAAATAAATCTTAAAATCATAATGTGAATTGTATCTTCATCTAAATATGTATTGAATAAATCTAACATTTCAGTATGATTATTGTCATTAGCTTTATAATTTTTTATTATCTCATCATCGTGTAACACATCTTTATGTTTGTCCCTTGTTACATAATTACAAGCAGTATTTCGTGTAATCATGCAAATCCATTCCTTCAGTTTCCCCTTATCGACATATGTATCAAGAGAATTAAGTATTTTTGTAAAAACTTCACTTACGATATCTTCGCTATCTTCTTTGTTTTTGGTATATGAATAAGCTATATGATATACAAGTTTTACATAATCATTATATAGTTTTTGAATAGCACTTTCATCTCTTTGTTTTAACTTTTCATAAAAGTCTTTCATACTTAATTCCTTGAGCCTTTCGTTATATACTACTATGAATAGTTACTTATATTTTACTTTATTATCTTACTTTTTGTTAATTGATGCTTTTAATTCTGCTTTTTTATCAGCAAGTGCTTGATCAATTTTTGCAATATCATCAGCATGAGCTTTTTCAAAAGCTTCAAAATAGTTGTCTTTAACTTCATTCATTGCTTTTTCTAGTTCATTAGCTTTATCAGTTAAAGTTTTTTCTACATCTTTAGTTAAAAGTGTTTTATCAATTGTATTGAATACATCTTCAGCTTGTCTTAAATAGCTAATTACTTTGTCGAATCCTTCAATTGCTTTATTACCAGCTTCAACATAAGCTTTTTCAAATTCTTCATATTTTGCCTTTAAGTTTTCTAGATTCTTAATTTCAACTTGAAGTCTTGTATCGCCTATTTCAAGAGAAGCAACAAATGATTTTTGTTCAAGATATTTAACCTTTGCATCACGCATTGCCGTAAGTGCTTGTTGATATGCAGAATCAGGAGAAATTAATGCATCATATTTAACTTGTTCTACTTGATCAATAACTTCACGATATGCATTGACTGCATCTGCATAAGAATTATAAAGAATTGTATATGCAGAACCTAATCCTTTAATAATTTTGGTGGTTTCTTCTCTTTGAGCAAAAGAGATTTCATATTCTTTAGCTTCAAAATATAATTTCTTCATTTCTTCAGAAATAAGTTGAGCTGTTTCAATACGTCCAACTGCTAAAGCTTTAACTAAATCTTCTTCAGACATTTCAGCAACTTCTTCTTCAGTGTATGTAGAATATTTAACAACAAGTTTTCTTAAATCCTCAATAGCCATTGCTTTTACTTTTTCAACGCCTGCTTTGATGCCACTATCTTCTAAGAATTTCTTTGTTGATTCTACTAGCTTATCATTTAATTTTTTCGCATATTCAGAATCACCAGATACAGAAATTTTAACATTATTTGGGCTTGCCTCTACTTCACCTTTTACAAGATATCCAGTTTCGGTTGATACATTAACTATTAGTTTCACTGCATCTTCAACTGTTTTACCAACAATTGCTTCACCTGAAATAATAATTGCACCATCATCATTGAGTGCCGTAACAGATACTACTTTTTGATCTTCATCTACTATTAACTCAATACTTGGGTTAATGTCAACTGTAACTCTAGATGTTTCCCCTTTTTCATCTTTTTTACATGATGTAAAACCTAGTGCACATGAAAAGGTTAAAACAAGCACTAGTAAACCTTTAATTAATTTTTTCATAATCATTAGTCCTTTCTTTTATTTTTTATCCTTACACTATACATAACACAAAAAAAATCAATTTTATTCTAAAATTTAAATTTTTTTTAGATATTTTTATTTTTTCTTTGTTTTTTTAGTTTATTCACTTAAAAGTTTTCAATTTATAATAGAAACAATAGTTATTACCTTTTAATAAATATCCTTTATAAAACACAATACTAGTATGATATTCATCTTTATTGAGTTTTCTTAAATGCTTAATTATTCTCTTCTTTTTGATTTTAGGTATTACCATAATAATTTTACCATTATTATTTAATCGAAATCTAAAACCTACATATGTGAACCCTTCTTTAAGTTTATAGATTCTTGTTTTAGCTACATTCAACTCTATTCCTATTTGTGAACATTCCTCTTTTATGTCATTTAGTAAAACCTTTAATTTGTTTTTATCATTACAAATAATAATTCCATCATCCATATACCTAGAATAATACTTAATCTTATGTCTTTCTTTAATAATTCTATCTAATTTATCAAGATAGTATAAGGCAAAACACTGACTAGTTTGATTTCCTATTGGTAAACCTGAATTATCATAATCACTATATGAATCGATAATATCAAACAATAACTTTTTTATTTCCTCGCCTATAATAATTGTATTAAGTTTATTCTTTAATACATCATGTTTAATTGATTCGAAATAATGGTGAATATCAAATTGTAATATATAACCTTCATTCCCATACTCTTTATAATAACTGGTTAAAAACTGCCTTACTCTATTTCGACAAAAGTCAGTTCCTTTATTTATCCTGCAAGCACCATTATCATATATTAAATGTTTTTCTAAAACACCCATTAAATAGTTATCCACTATACAATGTTGAACTACTCTATCACTATATGATAACGCTTCAATCTTTCGCATTTTAGGTTCATATATCATAAAATGATTATAACCTTTAACAACATATTTCCTACTATCTAATTGTTTCTTTAATTTCCATAAATTATTACCTAAATCAACTTCAAACAGTATCACATCTCTCTTGTGTCTTTTTGATCTTCTTGCCTTTATATGTGCATTATATAAATTCTTAAAACTAAATACTTCATCATATATACTCATAAACACCTCAAAAAAACCATTCGGCTATCCCTAGCTCAGTTAGTAAAGTTACGTTACTAACACAAATGGTTATATTTAGTTAGATATAATTTATCATAACAAGGAGTAAAGTTCCTTTATCTTAAAACTCTAATGTTTTACTTAAAACACTAATCTGTACATCCATAGATTCATTCATCTACTAGTAAGATAAATCTGTCGAAACGCCAACGTTGTCGTTGTTGACCCTGTTGTTGTTGATGTTGCCATTGTTGTTGACGTAACGCGCGTTGTTGTCGTTGTTGTTGTTAGGACTGCGGAGCCAATCGCGCACCAATAGTTTTACAACCTTACCCCAATATATTATTAATTCTTCTTTTATCACTTGTTATCCAGTTACTAAGTAACTTCATACAAGTATTTATCATTTCTGTAATATTTTCATATTGTTTAAACAATATGCATTTTTCTTTACATCCTAAATCACACAAATAATCAAGAAACTGAAACTTAACATATACATCATTTTGATACATTAATCTATTACTACTTCCTAAAACCTCATTATTTGCTTTATATAATAATTCAATAATATCAAACAATAGATTATGTATCCTATTAACATAGGTATAACGATATTTTTTAGGACTTTTCTCACTAATTGTCATTATATATTCAGTTAATCTCTTTGATTCTGTTATTACTTTTAATTCTGATTCACTCTTTTTCATCACACCACCTAAAGCGGGCGCCTCCTCGCGCTTCGCTTTTGATTAGAGGCGCCTAGATTAGCACTTCGTGCTTGATTAGCTAAGGCTGATAGTAATGGCTGTCGAAACGCCAACGCTGACGCTGCTGACCCTGTAGTCGTAGATGTTGCCATAGTAGTCGACGTAACGCGCGTTGCTGTCGTCGTAGTTGCTAGGACTGCGGAGCCAATATATGCCATTATTGTAATACTCAGTGTCTGTAGCCATATAACATCCTTTTGCTTTTGCATAGTCTGTTAGTTGTTTTTGTCTTGATGCATTATCTGTAAATCCATATTCTTTATTTGTTACGTCTTTATAACTTAATAAGTATACTTTATCATAGGTATCATTACATATATATTTATTGGAAACATTTCCAATTGAAGCTAAACTATTATCTACAAATGTTGTATTAATACATGATTGTAATGCTTTTGTAAAGGCCTTATTATAAAACTCCTCATTTAACCATTTTCTTATACTTGAATATTCATAGTTATTTGGATAAATTGTTTTTCCATCTATTGTTCTAGTACTAGTAGATGAATGAAACTTTTGATTATCTATAATTAAATCTGTTACTAGTTTATACTCTGTTCCATTTACTTGTAGTATCCTCCATTTAATTGGTTCTACTTTAAAGTAATAAGTTGTGCCTTTTGCTATTTTTTGTTTATTATTAAAGTAAAGGGTTGATGAAAATGGTTTTGCAATTACTTTAGCGTAACGTTCATTATCACTTCCTAGATAGTAACCTTTACTATCTGGTGTATTTGATGTAATTGTAACTGAATCAACTTTTAATGTTTGTGGATATTCTCCAAAATGGATATATTTTAAACCATTTGCTTCATATGGTTTCATGTATTCTACAAATTTAGCATATAGTGTTATATTCTCATTTGGCATTGTTGTAATGATATATTTAGTTGTAAATGATTTATCCTTATACCAACCATCAAATATATATCCTTCCTTGATCGGATTTTCTATACTTATTAAAGTTCCATAATCTGCTGTAACTTGTTCTATACTTGTTCCACCATTTGTTTCAAAGGTTATGGTATACTTATTCATTATAAACTTTGCATATAATGTAATATCTCCAGTTGAACCTTTTTTTATTTGTTCTACTTTATTAATGAATTCTGGTTCTGTATACCATCCATCAAATATTGCTTCTACCTTTGTTGGATTCTTTAAATTAATTGTTTCGGTTTCTATTGTATAAACATAAGGGTTAGTAGAATCCTTTTCTCCACCATCTAAAATATATACTATTTTATATTGATTCAAACTCCACTTTGCATATAATGTTAGATTTTCATTTGGCATTGTTTCACCTAGTTCATAATAACTAGATAAACTTAAACTACTATCCTTAAACCAACCTACAAGTTCATAACCTTTTCTTGTTGTAGTTATATTTAGCTTTGTTCCATAATCAGCTGTAACTTGTTCTATCCTTGTTCCACCATTTGTTTCAAAGGTTAGAGTATATTTATTCATTATAAATTTTGCGTATAATGTAATATCTCCAGTTGAACCTTTTTCTATTTGTTCTACTTTATTAATGAATTCTGGTTCTGTGTACCAACCATCAAATATTGCTTCTATTTTTGTTGGATCTTTTAAATTAATTGTTTCTGTTGTATAGTAATACTTTGTTGGATTATTACTATCATTTGTTCCACCATCTAATATATATATAATATTAAACTCTGCACTCCAGTTTGCGGTCAAGGTAATATTGGTTGTTAATTTCCATATACCTGTGTTATCAAATAATCTATCATTATAATACCATCCCATAAAGGCATGACCTTCATATGTTGGTTCTAATAATATATAATTACTATCATATGTAACCATTTGTGTGTTTTTATTAATTGTTCCACCATTTGGATCATATGTAATAGTATATTGATTTGCTGCCCATATAGCATTTACTATTAAATTACTTGTAATAGGTTTTGTAAAATCATAGTCCCATCCCTTAAAAGTGTAACCTGTTTTGGTTAGAGTTTCAACATTAGTTAATATTGTTCCTTCTTCTACTTGTTTTGGTTCAATTTTTGATGTAGTATTTGTATTAAACTCTACTTTATATAAACGATTTCTATAGATATTTACTCTATATGTATCGATATCACCATTATCTTTTTCACA
>SAMEA104315439__coassemble_67_pt1 | contig 102159 bp, 91 predicted proteins | sample SAMEA104315439__metabat2_low_PE_048 | metagenome-assembled genome bin SAMEA104315439 (sample SAMEA104315439) | gut metagenome | biome: Monkey gut; feature: monkey-associated habitat; material: faeces | place: China | collected 2013 | reverse complement strand
ATATTATAACCCCTTCATCTAATTCTTCTACAATTAAATTTTCGCATTTACACATTATTTTCTTTTTCATATTTACTCCCATAAAATATGCTATATATAAGTTCGAGCAAACCATGTAATGAATCTTCTAATATCAATTTTTGCCAACATCCTTTTTACATAATTTTTATTTAAAATGAATATAATAATTATTAGAATAAATTTTTCAATTTAATTTCAGTGAGTATTTTCTGGGTTTACCCATAAAATACCTTGCGTTTTTAATCATTTTTATTGATTTATGATTGTTTTTTAACTTATTTGACAAAACTCAAAAGTCATATTATACCATAAGCTTTACTAAACATAGTTAAATCATTGATATTTGTTATATTTTCTAAAATAATTTCTGTCATAATAATTGCTTCCTTTCTGCAATTATTATAACAAAAAAGTACTCATTTGCGTTAATAAGAATTGGGAATTCTTATATGAACACAATTGGGTACTTTTATTTTAACATTTATAATTACAATAGATACATTTTATTTTTAGATATTCTGACTTCTCATATAAGTGCTTAGTAACTATTCAAAAACTACTTAAACCAAGTAAAAACTATTTCAAATAATAACCACCTGTTTTATTTGATCCTTTATATTCAATATAGTTAAATAGATTTCTTTTAATTTCGTTTCTCACCTTGTCAGAGTTAACAACTAAATCTTTAATTCTCAATTTTTCAACAATTTCAGGAACTTTTATACCTGGAAACTTTTTAATTAATTTCAATACTTCTAATCCAAAATCACTAATATCAGCTTTTATTTGGTCATTTATTTGGTCATTTATATAAATCGAGCAAGTTATCTAATTTCGCAACATTAAACTTACAAAAAATAATGTTTTGAGTAAAATTCTTGTCCTGCTGCCAATAATAATCAACTAATTGTTTTTTATTTTATTTTTATAAAAGTTTAAAACATTCTCTAAAAGGTAATAAATTTTACCTTTCGGAACATAATTTTAACCTTTTTAATTGTTTGAACCTACCCAAAAATATTGAACACATTTTTATGGAATCCTATAGGAAGTGACAGTTTAAAAATTTAAATTATCAAATTGTATAATTTTATTCTTTTTAAATTTATTTAACAATTGGCAAAATTCATCATATTCATTATTCCAATAAACTAATTTATCATTTCCTTTATTCATTAAATTTAAATAATTTTCATAAACTATTTCAATTGGCATATATTCATTTAAAATTACATTAAATAATACATTTTCTTTTGAAGTACAATTTATTTTTTTTATATTTTCCTTTTCATTAAGCCTCACCATTAATCTTAAATCAATCATAGATACTCCTACACTAATAATACTTATTTTTTCATGAAGAAACTTCTAATTATAGTTTTTTTAAAATTCTATATTTATTTAACCGCAATCATACTTAACTGTTTAATTGTAAATGATATTAGAGTTAAAAATATATAATTTTTTATTTTATTATAATATCAATTTATAATGTTAATATCAACAAATATTTCTTTACATAAATTTATAATTATTTCATTTTTGCCAGTATCTAAAAACTTGGCTTGTTTAATAATAAATTTATCTTTTATATATTTTAACATAATTTTTTCAACATTTCTACCCAATGCTCTACAAGATAATACAAAAAAATCAATTGTATCTTGAAATATTCCAAATGCACCAACTAATCCCAAATTAGAATATCGGTCTTTTACACTCACAGTATATATATTTAAATCACTATTTTCAAAAAGATATAGTAATTCATCATCATTATATCTTTTTCCATTTGTACATTTATTAGCTCTTCTAGTTAATTCTGCAATTCTATTAATTTCAATTTTTTTTGTTTCATTTATACTAACTACCATTCCTAAATTGTTAATATATTCATCATAATTTTCGCAATTTTCTTTAAGTCTTTCTCTTAAAATATTGGTTTGATATGTTTTATTTCTACTTTTTACAATTGACATATTTATGTCATTACTAAGATTAAAGCAATCAAAATCCAAATTAAAGTTTTCATTATTAAATAAAATTGTCTTTACTTCAGGTAATAAAAAATTTACACTTTCAATCTCAAATTTTGAGTCATCAATAAATACTATGCTACTTAAATCGATATTAAGAAATTTTGCAATTTTCATAATATTTAAGGCTTTACTATTCCAATTAACTTCAAATACTGAAATATGCTCTTCTTTTAAAATCATTCCTTCATGTTCACGAAACATATATAAAACATCATCTATATCATTTTTACTACATATAGCCAATATAACACCACGATTATATAACGATAATATAAATCGTTGAAAATCTTGATATTTTTTTCCAGTGTAATCATTCCCTAATTTTACTCCATGAACTGTGTCTTCAGAAATGATTCCTTTCCATAATACATTATCACAATCTAATATTAGGCATTTTTTTGAATAACCATTAATAATTAAAAACTGTTTATAAATCTCATCAGTTAATATGTTAATAAATTCACTTGAATATGGTGAATTCCATCTATATTTATTTTTTAAATCATATGATTTATTAATTCCAATTAAAGAAATCATTTTTTTTGTATCAATGAATATTACATTTTTATTAATTTTTTTCTTCAATAAAATATTTATTTCATCAACATAAGAATTATAAATATTACCAATTACTTTATACAAACAAACATTATAATCTTCAAATAAGAACCATAAAATCGTACCGTTATAATTTTTTAATATGTCTAAATGTAAAGTAGTTGCTAATGATATAATATATTTTTTTATCTCATTTTTTTTATTATTCTTATATTCCTGTATAGTTGAAATATTTGGAATTATTTCATATAAGCTTAAAATAATAATTAGATACTTGCTATGCATTATTTTTTCGATGTTTTTTTGTTCGTTGTACTCATTAAAGTTTATATAATTTATTTTAACTTCATCTCTAATTCGTTCTTTTATAGATTTGCTAAAATACGGTTCCAAAGTAATATTTGTAATTACACTCAGATTAACAAATAAATTTTTCTTTAACATTCAATCACCTACGATTCGTTTATATCAACAAAACTTGATAATCGCTCGTTTACAATAACAGCAATTTTATTTATATTTTCCAAATCATACAAACTCAATAATTCATTTGGTAATTCAATATTAAATTCTTCCTCTATCTCAACAATAAAACTTATAAAACTTAATGAATCAAGACCTAAATGTGACAATTTTTCATCATAATTACTAATCTCGATTTCGTCGTCTTCCAATATTCGTTTTAAAATATTAACTAAAGCTTCTTTTATACTATCTATTGTCATCATTAAAAAAAATCCTCTTATTAATATCTATTTTTTTAAAATCTTTATCTGATAAATCTTGTTTAATAATTTCAAATATATCTTCACATTCTATTCTAGAAAAAAAATCAATTTTCCACTCGTGCTTTTCAGACATATCCAATCCGTAATAATTCAACATTTTTTCACCTTCGGCTGTATAAAATTTAATTATATATTTTTCGAGATTGCAATCATTATAGATCATATTTGTAAAATAAAGTATATAATATACATATGGGATAATATTGTATTTTAGACTGATAAAATACAAATCATTAATATTTATTTCTTCTATATTATTTTTCCACAGATTATATATGTCTTTAAAACTATTCCTATTAATTTTTTTCCTAACGGCAAGTAAAAATATTGAATTAATATCTTTATAAGTATGAAGCACTAATTGGATAAAAGATTTTAATGGGGGTAGTGCCTTAATATTTGCATTATATATATTATATTTTATTGAATTTTTTAAAAATTCTTTAATGTTGATTTTTTCTCCTGAATATTCTCCCCAAAATATATCAAAATTCAAATCAATTTCTATTGTACCCCAAGGTTCTATTTCTTTAAACCAAGACATAACCTGATGCGATGAAGATAATAAAAACACTTCATCTTTTCTGCTACAAGAATGCTTCTTAAATCCATTTTTAAATAAAATTTTTTCAACATAAATTAAATCATCTTTAGAGACTAATATATCAATATCAGAAGAACTCCTCATTCCATATTCACCATAGGCTTGTAAAGATAATACTTCACCTTTTATAATAACATAATTAAATTTTTCCATTTCTTGGAAAACTTTAATCATGTATTTATATTTAATCATAGAAATATACTTGATTATCATTTATTACCTCATCTCTTTTATTTATACCATGATTTTTGTATATTGAACATCTTGGCATACAATCCATTTGGCTTCCTCATCAAATTATTGTGCGTATCATATTCCACAACTTTGCCATTATCTACAACCATTATTTTATCTGCAAACTTAGAAAAACCTAATCTATGCGAGATAAAAAAGACAAGTTTATTGTTTGATAACGAGAATACCAATTTATAAAGTTCAATTTCAGATATTGGATCTTGATATGCAGTCGGTTCATCCAATATCCATACATTTGCTTTTTTATTTGCTAATAACCTACATATAGCTAATCTTTGCCATTGTCCAACTGAAAACTCAACACCATTTTCCAATTGTCCTAACTTAGTATATATGCCATTAGGCATATTGATGATAAAATCATAAAGATCAACTTTTCTCAATAAATCATATATTTCATTTTCTGTAAGTACTTCACCTCCACACCCTATTTCAATATTTTCTTTAATACTCAATTGATAATTATTATAATCTTGTAATATTGACGAATAATAAATCTCATTCTTTATATATACTCCTTCATAATTTTTAAATAATTCTAGTATTATAGAAATTAATGTAGTTTTTCCACTTCCGTTAACACCAACAATTGATATTTTTTCTCCCTCATTAAATTTTAAATTAATATTTTTTAATGCATAATTATCAGTATTATTATATTTATAACTAATATCTATTAAATCAATTAGATTACTTTTATTACTCATTTTATAATAAGCATTAAAATCTTTTGTATTTATTATGTCATAATAAGCTTCCAATGTTCGTATATGCCAATTATTATTCATCATAAACAATGAAAACTGTTTAACAACTATAAACAAATTCATTAACATAGCTATAGACATACTAAAAAAACCAATATTAAATTTTAAATTTACAACACCTTTTCCGATTATTATTGTAATCATTAAGAAAGAGATCACAAAAAAAATTGTTGATCCAATTTCTGATAAAAATGATAAGAAGTTTAATTTTAGATAATTAAACCTTTCTTTGTTATTATAATAATTGTATTTAACTATAAAATATTCTATACTTCTTGTATTTTGAATATTCTTTTGATTTATTCTACTTGTAACTATTCCTTTAAAATAGTTATTTTTTCTAGTTACAGGAGAAACATATTTTCTCCAAAAATCCAATTGTTTATCAGTTACTTTAATTGAAACAATTATACTTACAATTATAGAAATAGTAATTATAAAAATAAATAAAATATTAATTTTGGATAAAAAAATTCCATAAGTTATAAGTAATATAATTATTCTTAATAATTCAGTTATTCCAAAAACACCCTTATAATATTGATTGCTAACATCATTAGCTAAATATATTTTTTCATAAAAACTATTATTTTCGTAAAATTCATATGATATATCTGCTAACTTGTTTATAATTTTTTTTTCTACTTCAAAAGTAATTTTATTAATATATTTTGCTTTTAAAAAATTGTAGATACTTTCTATTAAATGAAGTGTAATTAGCATCAAAAAAAACAATAATACTATAAAAAATATCTTTTTTATATTTTGCATCTCTTTATAATAAAAAGCAATATTATCTGTCAAATATTCAAGAAATTTTAAATTAATTATTTCAGAAAAAACTACAATTGTATTTAATATTAAAATTGATATTGTTTCAAATTTATAATATTTAAATATTTCTTTTAAAACCTTACACTGAATAGAAAAAAATTTTTTTAACGTTACCTTATCATTTTTATTCATATTTTATTCCTCGTGATATAAGTTTTTTTGTTTGTAAAATATTTCTGCATAATAACCATTTTGTGATACCAATTCATCATGTGTTCCTTGTTCAATAATTTTTCCTTCTGACATAACTATAATTTTATCCGCCAATCTAGCAAATCCAATCCTATGAGAAATAAGTATTGCTGATTTCCCTTTAATGTCCTTCCTAAAATTTTCTATAATTTCCATTTCCTTAATTGGATCAATTGATGCAGTAGGTTCATCCATTATTATAATCTCAGGATTCCCCATATATGCACTGGATAAAACTAGTTTCTGCCATTCGCCAATTGATAAATCTATACCATTTTCATACAATTCTTTTCCCAATTTTGTTTCATCATAATCGCTTAAATTATTTAATATAGAATTTAAATTTGTTTTTTTATATGCATTTTCTAATTCTTCATCGTTATACATTTCTTCAACTCTACCTAAGCCTACATACTCTTTAATTGAAATATAAAATTTTGAATATTCTTGCGGAGCTAGTCCAAAATATTTATATGCATCGAACTTCTTTTCTCTTGTAATTAATTCATTATTAATATAGACTTCTCCTTCTAATGGTTCTATACTTCCAGTAATAATTTTAGATAGTGTAGTTTTACCACTTCCATTATATCCTAATATAGTAATTATTTCTCCACGATTTAATTCAAATGAAATATTTTTTAGTGCCAATTGGCTACTATTAGGATACATATATGATACATTTTTAACTATCAGTTTATCAAAAATTCCAAATGGTAACTTTTTAGTATTAATATTATATCCTTCAATATTGTAACCATCTTCAAAAATAAAATCGTAATAATTTTCTAAATATTTATTATCTTTTTTGCTTCCTGATATCATGAATGATACTAATCTATTAATTTGAATTGCACAAGTTTCAGTTAACCCAAATAACATAACAAAAGTTCCTAAATCATATCTGCTGTTATAAATATCTATTACTAATATAATTACTGACAAAAATCGCAGTAATATTTTTATTAGCACAATTATATTATTTAATTTTACTTTTTTTATTTCTAAATTTAATTTTTCATTCTTTAATTTCAAAAAATTTGATTTCCATTTTTTATAAATAAATTCTTTAGTTTTATAAATTCTTAACTCTCTTGCATAATTTTTAGAAGTTAATATATTTTTATAATATGATGCAAACATTTGCTCCTTTATTTGTCTTTTTTCCAAGTCATATTCATTTTTTGATGAATAATAAGCTAAAATAAATGATAACATTCCCACAAATATAAAATAAAAAACTAATATAGGTGAATAAATAATAAAAATTACAATTGAAGATATAATTGAAAAAACATTAGAAAAAATAATGTTAATTATTGTATTTATATATTGACTTATTTTACTGATATTATCTCTAACAAAAGAAAATTCTTCTAAAAATTTAGTACTTAAAAATTTTTCTTGTTCCGTATAATAAGCTTTTCTAATAAATATATCATAAAATAATTTATCAATTTTAAATCTACAAAAATTAGTACCAAAAACATTTAAAAATCCGCTAGCTGAATGAATTAAATATACTCCTATATATATACATATAATTGTAAAAAATTTACTATTTAGTTTTCCAAATTCAATACAATTAATTAATTCATTAATAATATTTTTATTGATGAGATTAACTGCCAACCCTATAGAAGCTACAAATAAAATTATTATAATATTAATTAATATATAAGGGGAACAATTAATTAATGTTTTTTTTATTATCCAAGATATTTTCTTCATATGTTCCATCCCATAATTATCATAAAGATTTTATAATTTGATAATTAATATTTTGTTGTATAAATTTCTGTATATATAGTGAATCAATCTCAGTAGAAAATGAAAAATCTTTTATTACTTTTTTTTCAATTGTTTCTATACTTTGTGGTATTTTTAACAAATTCAAAATATAAAAAGTAATATTATTAGTTCCCATATTTTTTTTATTCAATCTCAATAATTCTCTACCTTTTTTAGTTAAAAAATAAATATTTATCGAATAATTATTTTCCAATACTATTTTTTTATACAAGCAAAACAAGTCTGTTTCTTGCAATTTTTCAATATTATAATTCAATTTAAAATATAATTTGTAAATTTCATTTGATAATAGTATTAGTTTTTCAGAGCATTTAGAAACAGGATACTCTAAATCTTTTCGCTTAATTTTTGTAACTTTACCTATGATCTTATCCTTTGTTACTATTTCTACATTATACGAATTATCTCCCTTGCAAATATATGATTGATGTATTTTATTAATTAACCTATGAGCAAGCAAATCATCATTATAATAATTAAAAATTAATATATCTCCTATTTCATAATTTAAGCATTTTATAACAAATACTATATCATTATCCATTATTATAGGGTTCATACTTGAACCATTAATTTTCAGATAAATAAAACCATTTTTCATTTGATTTAGTTTTAAAATTTTATTTCTAATTTTTTTATTTAAAGTCTGTTTCATAATTATTTAATACTTTCTCAATTATATTAATTGCATCAAAAGAAGAATAATAATTTAACTCATATATAGGAATACTTTTTAATATATTAGATATACTATTAATCATTATTTCTTTTGTTGAGACATGATAAATATTATACAATATTGAATTAAAGGCCTGTATCATATCCAATTTTTTTGCAGATCCATTTTTACTAAACAAAATGTTTCTATTCAATATGAAAATTATTTTTACTTTTAATTTTTTTGTTTCTATTCTTTCAGGAATATATACATCTCTAATATATTCCTGATTTGTAATTGTTATATGACAATTCGGTCTATGAACGGTATCTTTTCTTAAAAATAAAGGTTTAGGAAATTCAGTAATTGTTAAATCGCTACGATTTAAAAATACAATATCATCAGTATAATATGAGTATCCATATTTTAGAAAATCTAATGTTAGTGTTGTTTTTCCCATATTTGAAGGAGCTAATAAAATAATAGCTGAATCATTTTTTGAAAACGCTCCTCCATGTAGATAAATATACTCATTATTTTTCAATAATTCTTGACTAAATATTTCTTCTATTAGTAATCCTAGAACCTCTTTTTTAGGACAATTTTTGTTTATTATTTTATCATTTACATAAATATCGTATTTACCTACAGAATTTTTCATCACTATTATTTTATCAACATCACACTTGTTATCAATTGTTTTAATTTGAAATTTTTGAAACAATATTTTGAAATTGTTAAAAATTTTTTTATCATTACTATAGAATGCTATATTCCAAACATTATTACTTACCAACAAACTATTCATTACAATCACATTTTATATTAGCATTATATAATAAGTTCAATTTAAAAATATTCTTTCTCAATTCACAATCTGCATCAACATTATATAAATTATCATTTCTAAAACTTGTTCCAATGCATCCACCTTTACATATTTTTTGCCATACGCAAGACATACATTTTGATATTTTACTTTGTCTATTTCTTGTAAAAGTTAAAAATTTATTAATATTTTCGAGTTCAAACATTTTTAGTAATGATGTTTCATATACATTTCCTAGAGAAAGTCGTTTATCATCTATTATTTGACAAGGAAAAACATTTCCATATGAATCAATTTTAAGATTAAATTTTACTTCTTTTTCGTTTTCTTTAACAAAAGGACAAACTTCCGTAGTTCCTATTTGTCCTACATTAATTTTACATGTTTCGTCTTTTAAATTTTTTTCTCTTATTGTATTTATTGTCTTTATGATTTCTTTCTTATCATTTAATGAAAGATTAATGTTAGAAGCACCTACAGCTCTTCCACTTTCAATAACAAAACTAAATCTAATATCTTTTACATTATATTTTTTTCCTAACTTTATATAGTCATTTAATTGTTCTTTATTCATTTTATTTAAAACCATTTTGATTGTTAAATTTGTATAATTTAAAGAATTCAACCATTCTATGGACTTAATCACATTATCAAATGTTCCTTTTAGTCCTCTTATACTATCATGGATTTCTGATGTTGAACCATCTAAACTAATTTGAATATTACTAATCATTTTTAATACATCTTCACTTAAATGTCTTAAAAACACGCCATTAGTAGTTAATGTTACAATTAATCCTTTTTCATATGCATATTTCACAATCTCATTAAAATTTGGATGAAGTAAAGGTTCACCACCAGACAAAGATAATGAATTTGCTTTTAAAAAAACTAATTTATCAATTATTTCTTTCATTTTGCTATATTCTATAACTTGTTTAGATTCTGAAGTTGAATCATTATAACAAAATTTACATTTAAGATTACACTTTCCAGTAATTTCTATATAAGCTCCCGCAATTTTTATTTCCATTTAGTTTTACTTCCTTATTAACTTTTTTTTAAGCACATAATCTACTTGAATATGTATCTGTATGTTCATGACATGCTTCAAAACAACAACAATATATTGTATTAGAACCACATGCTGATGCGTTAATTATTTCAATTATTTCTTCATATGAATATGATCTAATTTCAGGTGTATTAAAATCCATTATTACATTTTACATAATATTATAAATTATGTACTCCTTTCAAAAAATATTCCTTTATTTTATTACTGTATAGTACTAAGACAAATATATTCGTGACACTCACTATAGCAGTTACATATGAACCCTCTAGAACTGCACGCAGAAATTTTAATTAAATTAGAAATCTCATCTATTGAATAACTATTAATTATTGGCATAACAAATTTTATCTTGTTTATTAACTCTTTTTTCATAATTTTAACCTATTTCTATTGACAATTTCCAGTATGTACTTGTGTATAAGAAAGACATTTACCATAACAATCGCATATAAATACTTGATTATTGGATCCACAAGCAGACGCACGTAAAATGTTTTCCAATTCTTCTCCGTTAAATGAAATAATGACTGGCTTATAAAAACTATAATTATCTTTTTTATTTAATACATTTACCAACAGTTTTTACCTCCATCATAAGTAATAATATGGTCATTACATTTTCCATAGCAATCGCATATAAACTTGCCTATTGAGTTACAACCAGCGTGAGCTGAAATAACTTCTATTAAATTTTCATTTGAATAACTTCTTATGTTGGGTTTATAAAATTTCATAGTCTCTCCTTTTTATATTAATTTAATTAATTTTTTTTCAATTAACATATCCATAAAATCACTACAATAATTATATACATCTTCTTTTGTATATTTATCAAAATCATTTATTTGATTAATTATATTTTTTATGTTTTCTTCTTTTGATTGATTATTTACAATATTGGTCCAGATAAATCCACCCATTCCATTCAAAACATGTGTATATCCGTCATCATTATTTAATATTATAACCCCTTCATCTAATTCTTCTACAATTAAATTTTCGCATTTACACATAATTTTCTTTTCCATATTTACTCCTATATTATTTTTTTAAAATATTTTCATCTATATACGATATAATTGGTAGCAAATTTTTCATTCCATTTTTTTTATATTCTATAATTGCTAACTCATTAATAGTATTCTTATTAATATATTTAATCATTTTATATAAATTTTCAAAACCATTTTGTTTATACTCTTTAATAGTGACTTCTTGTATATACTTATTAATAAACGGTGCAACTGTAATTAATGAATTATAGCCTTCATTAATATAGGCTTTTTCTGCAAAGTATAATAATAATTTATGCTCTAAAAATGGCGATATGAGACTTAATGATTTAATTCCTTTTTTTTCAAATTCTTCATGTGCAATTTTTTCAATTAATTCTTTTTTTAAAAAAGGTATAAAATATATTAAGTCTTTATCACTCAAATGATTTTTCATAGCAAAATAAAGTTTTTCAATATACATTGGCGGCAATAATTTATATATTGTTTTATAATCATTTAAGTCAATTTTAGTGTATTTAATATATTCATCAAATGAATTATTAAATATACTTTCTAATATCAAATAACTATTTCTTGTGTTAAAAATTTGACTAATATCAATGCCTAATGCATATAATTTTTGCAAAACATCCACCATAGGTATGTAATTATTATTTTCTATCTCATAAATTATATTATAAGAAACAGCTATTTTTGATGATAATCTTTCAATAGTAAGATTGTTTATAACTCTATATTCATTAACTAAAATCCCTAAATTTTTCATAAACTACCTACTTTCTTTTATATCAATACCATACAGTTTAATATTTTTTACTACACATAAGTTATTATAATTTTTGTTTGGTTTTTCTATTTTTATTATTAAATATTTTGCAAATAATTTGGTAAATCCATGTCTAGTGATTTGATTTTCATTATCACTCACATTCAATACTTTTTCCCAGTTTTTACCATCAACACTACTTAATAAAGTGTAATTATCTATCATACTTTCTATATATTTACTATGCTCAATTATAAGGCAAGTAATTAAAGATATATTTTCCAACTCTATTTTTATATTATATTCTTTTGTTTTTTCTTTACTAATAAAAAAATAGCTATCAAATGTTGATGTTTCTAATTTAATTAAATCTTCTGAAGAATATAATAAAACATAGTCAGGAGTTAAATCAGAACACAAATATATTTTTGTTCCTTTTTTCATTAAAAGACTATATTCTCTTATTTTATCGAAATAATTTTTACTCATTTTTGATAAATGATTATATAACATTAAATTATTGCCTTCTAATGTTTCAATATATTTTTCTAGTTCGTTTGACATAATTTTATTTTTTTTAAATGAAAATTTGGTAATTTGGTTGAATATATCTTTTCTAGATTCGATATAAACTTTTACAATATTTTTCCACTCATAATCTATTCTATCTTCATAGAAATTATTTATTAATCTGAAAATAGAGTTTAAAGAATTTAAATGATTTCTTCTTGTCTGTTCTTTTAAAAAAATATCCCCGTATTCATTTTTACTTATAATATTTCTTATCAAACTAACTAGTATATCTTGTTTATTAGTAATTGAATTTAATACTAAATCAATAAGTTTTTTTTTAATATCAAATATATCTTTATTTTGTTTTTTTTCTATTGAAAAAAAACATGAATTATTGTAATTTTCAAATGTTGTACTATTAACTTGATAAATGTGTTCTAACATTTCAAAAGTCATTTGATATTCAAGAAAAGGATGCGTCTTAAATACATTAAAAAAAACATCTTTATTAATACTATTTTCTCTAAAATAAATAATTCTTTTTTCATCATCATATCCTGTTATTAATAAAGCGTGTGAAAGCTTATTACTTTCGCTATTCCTATAAACAATCGAAAAAAATAATGTGCTCGGTGATACAAAAAAAACAACTGGTCTTCCTTTATTAATGCTACTTTTTATTCTTTCAATTAAATTGCCATTATTGAGATTTTCTACATGGCATTTTAAACCTAAATTTTCTAAAATATAAAAAATAGCATTATCATTATTTTTCAGAATTTTCCAATTATTATATACGGACCAATATGCACAATATAATTCCAAGAATTCGTCATTATATACACTGCATGCTGCTGCAAACTTATAATCTATACAATTATTTACTTCGATGCTATAATCAAATATATGTGTTCCTATTCTTAATCTTTCCATTAATTCCTTATTCCTTAATTAATATCTATATTTAATTCCTATACTATTAGTTAGTTAATTAAAATCTGTATTATTATAAATTTTCTTAATATAAAGAAGACAATTCAACAAATATTAATAACAATTCTTTAGATCTATGGCATGTATAATTATCTTCTTTTCTTATTTTTAAAAATAATAGTATAATTTCAACTTAATCTTTGTTAAAAACATTATTTATACTTTTTTCATTCTGCTAATTATTATATATAAAATAATATATAATATTCAAATTATCAATTACTAAAGTCTAAAACTCCCATTAATTACGTGCAAGTTTTAAATAATAATAATTTATTTTTGAAATTAATTTAATGTAGTTATTATAATATATAATCTTGTTCACCAATTAAACAAATTAATGTTCCTTCGTCATTGTCATCATCTCTTATAATCAAACTACCTGTTATACCATAAGTTTCAACATAATCTCCAATTGAACAAATTAATGTTCCTTCATCGTTGTCATCTTCTCTTATAATAACACTACCATTTATACCATATGTTTCTACTAAATAACCAATTGAACAAATTAATGTTCCTTCATCATTGTCATCTTCTCGAATGATAACACTTTTATTGGTATGGTTAATAATATATTGATCAGTTATAGTACAAATTAATGTTCCTTCATCATTGTCATTATCTCGAATGATAACTACTTGAATAACACTAGTTCCTTCTAAATCAATAGGACCATCTATAATAGTTCCATTACCAGATGTTGCATTAACACTCATCTTGCTAAACGCAAAAAATCCAAAACAAATTAAAAATAAAACTAATAAAATCTTAATTTTTTTCATTTCCAAAATTTTCCTTTCTTTTTAATACCAGCATTATACATTATAAAATATCTTTTGTCAAACAGCGAAATTACAACAAAATGTTATTTTTTGCTATTTTTTGCAAAAAAAATAAAAAAACTTCCATATTTTTGGAAGTTTAAAAGGGTTTAGAACTTAGAAAAAAATTTTATGCATTTTTTAATATTTCTAATATAGCTTTTACAAAATTATATTGTTCTAACTGAATTAAAAGCTTTTTATCATTATTTAAGATAAACTTATCTAATATTATTAAAAAATTTCTATTATTTTCATTGTAATCTTCTAAATGTATATTACCAGAAAAATAGTTTTTATAATCTTCAATTGACAGCTTAGACATTGCAAATAAATAACATGTTAGTTCTGTTAAAGAATAGTTCTCATTATTTGATAAAAGGTTAATTACTAATTGATAATTTTTTAAACCTAACGCTGCTACTATCATATGTTTCAATGTATTTTCTCTTTCAAATCCTTCGCATCCAAAAGAATTTAACGTAAGCATTTGTTTTTGACACATATCTAAACAAGTTTTATAGTTCTTAACATAATTAAGACTACTCATAACATTAAAATTTAAATATAATATTCTTTTAAAATTATTTTCTCTTAATAATATTAATTGGGCTTTCTCAGCAAAATATAAACAATCAACATATTTTTTATTTAACCAACTTCGATAAGAAACAATAAAGTACGAAAAACCATCGGAAAACTCTTCAGCAAGCGCGTATTCAGTTACATCTTTTTCAAAAGTTAAATATAATAATTCAAAAATTCTCAATAAGTCATTATTAAAAAAGCTTTTGTATTTTTTTACTTCTTCATAAAATGCTTGATTTTCAGATATTATTTTATCTCCTTTTTTTAAAGAGTTTATTTGTAAAAATAATTTTAGTAAATATAAAATGGGATATATATTATACTTTTGTTCAATTAATCTATTAACTTCAGAAACATAAAAATCATAATTTTTAAAAGCCTTATAATACATATCATTATATATTGAATTAATCAAATCCTCAAGATAATTTATTAATTTATTATTAGCAACGGAATATCCAAAGTATTTAGAAAGGGTATAAACAATCTCGGTTCCTATTTTTTGTTCATAATTTTTTGACCTTCTATATGAATTTGGTGTAATTCCTAATGTCTTTAAAAATTCATCTCTATTATATGCTTCGCCCTTTATTAGTACATCAAATAAAGAAAAATATTTTATACTTTGTTTATAAATGGATAAATCAATTTTATTCATAAATAATAACCTCGATAATAATATATCATTCTCCAAATAATTATGCTTATAATACACTATTTTTAAATTTTTTCTAATATTATTATAAATCTTCTTCACTAATTAAATTATTAGTTTTTAACATTAAATTTATTAAAAATGTAATCTTTAATTTCTTGTATATTGTAATAGTCTTTTCTTTTACCAAAGAAAGATTATCTAATTCAAATCTAACTTTTTAATCTTTCGTAATATTTTTTCTTTGCAATAAAGTTACCGTTTCAACATGTGAAGTTTGGGGAAACATATCCACTGGTTGAATCGTCATAATCATATAATCATTAAGTAGGGTTTTAAGGTCTTCTACTTGGGTATAAGGATTACAAGAAACATAAACTATGCGTTTTGGAGCAAGTTTTAAGACGGCACTTAAAAATTCTTTTGTTGAGCCACTTCTAGGTGGGTCCATAATTAATACATCTAGTTGCTCTTTTTTTCTAGCCATATTGATGATAAATTGAGTTGCATCTTGGCAGAAGAAACTGATGTTTTTTATATTGTTGAGTTTTGCGTTATAAATTGCATTATCAACAGCATCTTTTACTAGTTCTACCCCTATTACTTTTTTGGCTTTGCTTGAGGCAATAATACCGATGGTTCCAACCCCACAATATGCATCAAGTAAAATATCATTTTCAGTTATTTTCGCAAGGTCAATTGCTTTTTGGTATAGTACTTTGGTTTGTTCATAATTAATTTGATAAAAAGATTTAGAAGTAATCTTAAATTTATATCCTAGTAATTCATCGGTGATATAACCTTTACCAAAAAGAATTATTTCTTTTTCTCCCATAACCGCACTTGTTTTACGGTTATTGATGTTTTGAATAATAGTTTTTATATTGGGATGTCTTGAGGTAATGGTTTTAACAAAGTTATTACGACCAGGAAAGTTCTCAGTTCCTGTAACAAGCACAACTAAAGCTTCCTTTGTGGTATTTGAGGTTTTAATTAGGACATGACGCATAATTCCGGTCTTTTTGTCTTCATCATATGCACTAATTCGCATTTTAATCATCATTTCTTTGATAGTTGCTAAAATTTTATTACATTCTACATCTTGTAAGGCACAATCTTGATAATCAATGACATTGTGAGTTTTTTCTTCATAAAAGCCACTTAACATTTTTCCATGGTCGTACTTAAATACCACTTGGCTTTTATTTCGGTAGTTATAAGGTTTAGTCATTCCTATTGTTGGTTTAACCACAACCTTATTATTTAGCTTTTGATCAAATAAAGTTTGAATGGCTTTCGTTTTAATGTTTAGTTGTTCTTCATATTTGATGTGTTGAAGGGCACAACCACCACATTTGTCATACACTTTGCATTCTGGTTTTACTCTAAATGGTGACTTTTCAATTATTTGTATCTTTTGAACTTTTTCTTTTTCATATGATCCAACGGTTTCAACATTTAGTAGTTCACCAACGATTGCGCCTGAAAGTGTTAATTTAGTTTTAGGTAGTTTTACTACTGCTTTTAGTGATTCATCATAATATGTTGGTTTAACACTTTTATATACTGCCATAAACTTACCTATTTATTCTCTTCTTGTCTTAATTCACGCATAGCATCAATTGCTTGGACGTATTCCATTATTTGTTTTGGATTATTCAAAGGTCTAAATTGGAAAGTTCCTTCATCATCTGGTACGGTAAGTCTTACCGCAACATCAAATGGAATTTGGATAAGTTGTTCTAAATTAAACTTTTTAAGAACATGTTTATCTAAAATAGTTCCATCATAGTAAAAACTATTATTAGTAAGCACTAACTTTCCAGTACCAACATCCTCTAAGGTCCATTCATCATTAATATTTCTTTTCAATAAGAAATCGCCTTCGATATGTAATTTGTTTTCTTTAATTTCTTTTTTAAGTAATTCTTTTTGATATTTGTACCATTCTGCTTCATTTTCAAACATTATACAGTCATCACCAACTGGTCGTAAGAAACCATATTCATCCATTCTTACGGTATTGTGACATTTACAACATACTAATCGATTATTTTCAGCAGTTAATGTATATTTTGATTTACATTTAGGGCAATAATAAAGAATATTATCAAGACCTTTAATTAAATCTTTACTCTTAATAACTTTAGGATTTACTTTTTGTTCATCTAAATCACAAAAATCAAGATATTTTACGACATTACCATAAATATCATCATCACTTAATGTTTGTAAATCTTCTTTTGACATCACTTTTACAAAGTTAGTGTGTAGCGGAAATGATCTTTTAACCTTATGCCACTTCGGATATGCAAGATAATTCCCATGCATTTGAAGAGCGTAAATATCAACTTTACAAAACTTGAGTAATTTAACTATAGCTTTATCAATATAAGGCATTTCACCATGAACAGCTATTTGACCTGCTGGGGCAATCGTAATAATTCCACCACTATCTATTATTTTTTTAATAGTTTTGATTGATGTAATATCTGATTTAAACTGTTCACGTGGTACCGCCGCAACAATATCTAGAATTTTACGTAGTTTTTTACTAAAATAAAAATGTTTAGTAATAACATAATGTGTTCTTGTATATTTAAATGAGGCCGTTGTTATGTAGTGATCAAAATTTGAATCATGATTATAAATTACGATGCAACCTTCTTTTTTGTTACGTTTTTTGAATGCTTTACGATCATATTTGATATGATGTTTAAAAAATAGAAAAACACGTGAACAAAAAGTATAAAATATCCAGGCAAAGATATTTGGTTTCTTTATTCCTTTTTTGGTTTGTTTAGCCATTTGTATTACCTTCTTTTTCTTTATTCTCTTTCATATATTATAACAAATTATCTTTTTTTTGTCACTTAAACCGAATTTTTAATCGTTTTTGTTTAAGCGTTGAAACAATTGATTTTTAGATAAATTAGACATATTTTGACAACTTTAACTCTTCCTACAGAAGATGAATTTTAAGATGTGTAATTATCTTGATTATTTTTTTTCAAACGCTCTGAGATAGGGTTTTTAGGGGGGTAAAAGGCCAAAAAGAAGGAAATTTACTACTTTTTCCTTCTTCTTCATTTGATTTAGCTAATAGAATATTTCCTACTAAATTGCATTACCAGCAAACTGAGTTTGGTAAAGTTTGTAGTAAACACCTTCATTTTTGATTAATTCATCATGATTTCCCATCTCAACGATTTGACCATGATCAATTACCACAATCTTATCAGCATCTCTAATTGTTGATAGTCTGTGAGCAATAATTAGGCTTGTTCTGTTCTTCATTAAAGCCACTAATCCGTCTTGAATATTTTTCTCAGTACGGGTGTCAACACTTGATGTAGCCTCATCTAAAATTAAGATTTTAGGACTTGCAAGAACTGCTCTTGCGATAGAAAGAAGCTGACGTTGTCCACCACTTAAGTTACTACCAGATTCTGTTAAAACTGTATCATACTCGTTAGATAATCTATCAATAAAGTAATTAGAATTACTTAATTTTGATGCCACAACAACTTCTTTTTTGGTAGCATTAAGCCTTCCATATTTAATATTATTTAAAATAGTATCTTTAAACAACACGGTATCTTGTAACACAATGGCGATTAAACTTCTTAATTCGTGTTTTTCAATATCATTGATATTTACACCACCAATCAGGATTTCCCCACTTGTAACATCATAGAAACGCATTAAAAGATTTACAATAGTGGTTTTACCAGAACCAGTCGCCCCAACAAGAGCAATTTTTTCACCTGGTTTTACAGTTAAATTAAAGTTTTTAAGGACCATTTCACCTGGAACATAGGCAAAGTTTACATCTCTAAATTCTATAATTTGTTTTTTATCTAAATCATTTATTGTTTTTGTTCCTTCATTAATTTCTGGTTTTGTATCAAGAAGTTCAAATACTCTTTCTGCTGCCGCAATACTAGTTTGAATTTGTGTATAAAGGTTAGCGATTGTATTGATTGGTCGTGAGAACTGTCTTGAAAGTGATGCGAAAGTGATAATTACACCAACTTCAAGTCCATTAATACCTTTAGTAACAAATAATGCTCCGAAGGCAACTACAAGAAGATAACTAAGATTATTAATAACATTCATCATCGGTCCCATGATACCACCGAATAATTCTGCTTTAAATCCGTATTTACGCAAACCATTACTGATTTCATTAAATTCATTTTCCACATCTTGTTCTTTACAGAATGCTTTAACGGTTTTATGACCTACTACCATTTCTTCTACTTGGGCATTGATTTCACCAATCAATGAACGTTGAATTCTAAAGAATTTACGCATTTTCTTTGATAGTATTTTAGTAGAAATAAAGGTAAGCCCAAGGGTCGCAAGTGATATTAGCGTTAATAATGGGCTATAAACTAACATTATGACTAATGCCCCAATAACCGTAATAACCCCAGAAATTAATGATGTTAATGATTGAGATACTGTATTTGAGATATTATCGACATCATTAGTAACTTTACTCATTATATCGCCGTGTTGATGTGTATCAAAATAGCTAATTGGTAAATAAATTAATTTATCGAATGTATCTTTACGCATTTTTCTTACCATATTTTGTGAAAGATGAGCCGATAATAAGTTACTAACTAATTCAATTAAGGCAATAGCAACATACACACTAAATAATAAAATTAATGTTTTAGTTAATTTAGACATATTACCTTGATTAATTGCGTTAATTGCATTGCCTTGTAAAACAGGTCCAAGTAAATTTATCAATGTTGATATAATAACAACAATAAATAACATAATTAAATAAACTTTATTAGTACCTAAATACTTAAAGATTCGTTTTAAAGCACCTTTAAAGTCTTTAGGTTTTTCTTTAAATTGTAACGCTCCCCTAGGCCCTCTACCAGGTCCATGTCCGCCTTTACTAAATATTTCTTTTTCACTTAGTTTAGCATACTTTCCAATTTTTATTTCTTCATCATCTTTTTTAGATTTTTTAGGTTTATGGTGATTTCTACTCTTTTTATCCCTTTTATTAAAAAGAGTATCTTTTAATTCCTCATCTTTCTTTTGTTGTTTATTTTCTTGTACTTTCTCCACAATTTGTGGCTTTGATTCATTTAAAGCAATTTCCACATCATTATTTATTGGGTTAATTTCTTCAGTTTGTGATGTTTCATTAATTTTTTCACAACAATGATTATTTGGCTCATCAAAATTAATTTTTGACATAATGGTATCTTGATATTTGAGAATTTTACGTCTATTTTGTTTTATCTTTTGATTATTTTGTTTTTTCTTGGACATTTTTTTACAAGTGACTATATAACCAGTTATGATTACACCAAGAAATAATACACTAGGTACGATAATAAGAATCCATGTAATCATTATTTCACCACCTCATCTTGTTTTAATTGAGAGTTATAAATGTCTTGATAAATTTTAGAAGTCTTTAATAATTGATCATTAGTGCCTACTGCCGATACTTTACCATCGTCTAAAACCATTATTTTAGTGGCACCTTTCGCACTTGCTACACGTTGTGCAACTAAGAAGATGGTTGTATCTTTAAGATTTTCTCGAAGTGCCTTATAAAGTGATGCTTCCGTTTTTAGGTCTAAGGCACTAGTCGCATCATCAAAAATTAAAACTTTTGGCTTTTTTACAATTGCTCTTGCAATCGCAAGTCGTTGTTTTTGCCCACCTGATAGTGATGATCCTTTTTCCCCAATAATTGTATCATAACCATCTTTAAAGCCTGTTATAAAATCATCGGCTTGAGCAATTTTACAAGCTTCAATTACTTCTTCTTTAGTTGCTTTACCATTTCCCCATTTAATGTTTTCTTCAATTGTTCCAGTAAATAGTTCGGTTTTTTGAAAAACAACCCCAATATTTCCGCGTAAATTGTGAAGGGTTAATTCTTTAATATTTACACCATCTAAATCAATTTCACCATCAGTAACATCATAAAATCTTGGAATTAAATTAACCATAGTACTCTTACCAGATCCTGTTGCCCCTAAAATTGCAAGTGTTTCGCCTGGTTTTACTGATATATTAATATTCTTTAAGGCAGGTTCTCCACTAGTTTCTGGATATCTAAAAGTAACATTGTTAAAACTAACATAGCCTTTTACATCTTCTAGTTCTTTAGTACCATTATCAATTACTGTTGCTGCATCTAATATTTCATTAATACGCTTAATACTTGCGGCGGCACGGGTGATTGATTGGAACATCATTCCAAGCATCATAAGAGACATTAAGATTTGACTTATATAAGTAATTGATGACATTACTTCACCAACTTTTAAGCCATTTCCAAGAATTACATTTTTACCACCGATATAGATTACAACTACTACTGCCGCATAAACTATTATCATTAAAACGGGAGAAATATAAGCCATGATTTTTTGAACCTTTAAGTTGGTCATACAAAGGTTTGTATTAGCTGTATCAAAACGTTCTTTTTCATATTCTTCCCTATTATATGCCTTAACAACTCTAGCTCCACCTACATTTTCTTGAACTACTGAGTTAACCTCATCAAGTTTTAATTGAACCTTCAAGAATAATGGTGAAACTTTCCATATAAAGAGTATAATAATTCCTAGAATAATTGGAAATACAATTAGAAGAATAAAACCAAAATTAGGGTTAATTAGAAGTAGAAAAATAGTTCCCCCTACAAATTGCATAAGCGTTCTAATTAACATTCTTACTGACATTGAAACTAGATTTCTAATTAAGTCAATATCGTTAGTAATTCTTGTGACAAGTGAGCCGGTTGAGAATTTATCAGTTTGTTGAAATGATAAATCCATTATCTTCTTAAAGCAATCTCTTCTAAGGTCATCTGCAAAACCCTGGGATGCGGCTGAGGCAAATCCAGCAGAAGCAAATCCACAAATTCCCCCAACTACCGTAAATGCAAGCATTAATAAACCTGAAGTTAAGATTACGCTTGTATTTCCTTCACCTAGTCCTATATCAACAATATTTGACATTGTTTTTGGCAAGAATAGATCCATTAATACTTCTCCAACCATAGTTATTGGAGCAAGTATCGCAAACAAAATATATGGTTTCAAATATTTAAATATCTTCATTATATTCACCAAACTCTTGGCACATCACATCAATTAGTTTTGTCAAGATTCTTTCTAATTCTATTTTATCATTTTCATCAATTTTACTTAATACTTGATTTTCTGCTTCTTTAACAAGTGAACGCATTTTATCATCATATTCATGTCCTTTATCGGTTAGATAAACAAGCACTTTTCTGGCATCTTCTTCATCAATTACTCTTTTTACAAGTCCTTCTTGTTCCATCTTTCTAAGGGCTAGACTAATAGTTGGAGCTTTTAATCTTGTTTTTTTAACTAAATCAAGTTGGGTCATTCTCTCATGATGAGCTAAAAAGAAAACAATGGGTCGGTAACAATTAACAATGTTATTTTCATCTGACACTTTGCGCATATGATTGTGAAATATTTTTTGTACATCCGCAATAAGCATTAGGATATTCTTTTTTTCTTGCATACATACCTCCATTAATATTAATTAGTTTTAAAACTAATTAATATTATACTCGTTTTTATTCTTTTTGCAAGCAATTAACAAAAAAACTTTACAATAGTTTTACCCATTGTAAAGTAATTTTTAAAATAACATTTTATCAGAAATTGAAGCACCACTTACCTCAAACTTTTGTAATAAATCTTCAATTGTTAATTTTTCTTTTTCTTCACCCTTAACATCTAAAATAATATGACCATCACTAAGCATTATAAGTCTATTCCCATATTTAAGGGCATCACGCATATTATGAGTTATCATTAAAGTGGTTAAATGATTCTTGGTTACCACTTCCTTGGTTAAGTCAAGTACCTTATTAGCCGTTTTAGGGTCGAGTGCCGCTGTATGTTCATCAAGTAGTAATAATTTAGGCTCATTAAGCGTAGCCATTATTAAAGTTACGGCTTGACGCTGTCCACCCGATAAAAGACCTACTTTTTGAGTCATTCGATTTTCTAGTCCTAGATTAAGACCTTTTAAAGCTTCAACAAAGCGTTTGTTATTTTCTTTTTTGAATCCCCATTTTAGGGTACTTACCTTACCACGACGAGAAGCAATTTCTAGATTTTCAAGAATCGACATATTAGGGGCCGTTCCTACATTAGGATCTTGGAAAACTCGCCCTAAATACGCGGCTCGTTTGTTTTCACTCATTTTAGTAACATCCACACCATCAATAAAAATAGTACCGCTATCGGGAAAAAAGACACCAGATATGATATTCATTAAAGTACTTTTACCACTACCATTACCACCAATAATTGTGACAAAGTCGCCATTATCAATTTTTAAGGAAATATTATCAAGGGCTATTTTTTGATTTTCAACGCCTTCATCCTTGTTAAATATCTTTGTAACGTTTCTAATCTCTAGCATTACTTGTTTCCTCCTTAGTTTTTTTCTTAAACTTAATTTTTCCTTTTAATAGTGGTAAAGCTAAAATAAAGGCTATCATGATTGCGATAATTAAATTTAAATAATGTTCAACTTTTAATTCAATCGCAAGGGCTTTAATGAAGAAAAAGATAATTGAACCAACAATAATAGAAATTAATGATAATTTAAAACTACGTTTTCTACCAAAGATTATTTCACCAAGAATTATTGCGGCAAGACCTATAACAATCGCCCCTCTCCCACTTTCAGTTTGAGCGGTTCCATAACTTTGAGCAAACAATGCACCACTTAAGGCGATTAAACCATTACTAAGCATTAAACCTAAAATTATCATAGCATCGGTATTAATACCTTGAGCTCTTGCCATTTTAGGATTATTACCTGTAGCTCTTAAGTTCATTCCTATTTCCGTACCAAATAACCAGTATACACCAAACGCAACTAAAGCTAGGAAAATGGCACTAACTCCTATTGTTACAATTGTAATAGCATCTTTTTGTGCTATCCCCATTTTTTCAAATAGTCCACTTGTTTGTTTAAATACTACTGTAAATATGTCATTATCGATTGGAAGTGAAGCAAGTGCATTACTACCATTACTTCGGTCAGCTAAACTTAAACCTAGGATCACCAAATTTAACGATGATAGTGCAGTCATTGTAATAATTCCTGAAAGAATTGCAGGTATTTTTAATTTTGTATGAAGAATACCTGTTAAAAGTCCCGCAAGAAGTCCAACAAGAAGTGACATATAAATTGCTTGAAATGGATTCCAACCTTTAAAAATTAAAAGGGCTGAAATACATGCACCTAAAGGAAAAGTACCTTCAATACTTAAATCCGCAAAATCTAATATTCTAAACGAAATATAGACACCTATTACTAGTATTCCCCAAATTATTCCCTGTTGTAATCCACTTTCAATGGTAAAACCTAGATCTATATCTAACACAAACATCTTCCTCTCTTTATCTTATTTCATTTGCTTTTGATTTTAATTCTTCACTAATTGTAATATTACTTGATGTTGCGGCAGTAACGTTAATAATTAATTCAAAATTAGTTAATCTTCCAACCGCAAGTTCTTCAATTTTAACTTTTCCAGCAAGAACATCAGCCCCCATTTTACCAGTAAGCTTACCAAGTTCAGTATAATCAATACCAAGTGTGATTGTACCACCTTTATCTAAGAAAGTTGATTCACCACAAATTGTTGGAATACCATTTAAATTAGCTTCATTGATAACCACACCAGCATTCTCACTTACATTATTATCAGTAGGTAAATAAATTGCATCTACTCCATCATTAATCAAACTCTTAGTAGCTGTTTGAAGTTCAGTCGCACTACTTACGCCTTGAGCAACAATTTCGATACCTAATTCAGCAGCTTTTGTACGAGCAAGTTCAAGTTGAACACGTGAATTATCTTCTGTGGTTGTATAAATAAAACCAATTTTTTTAGCGTTACTATTTAACTCTAAGGCAAGCGCAATTTGTTCAGCTACTGGATTCATGTCACTAGTACCAGAAATTGTAACACCAGGTTTAGTATCACTTGCAATAATACCAGATGCCACAGGGTCTGTAACCGCTGTAAATAAAACTGGAGTCTTAACACCTTGTTTTGCCATTTCTTTAGCTAAAGTTTGAGCAACAGGTGTTGCAATTGCAAAAATAATATCACAACTTCTAACTGCACTTTTAACATTTTGAGACATCGTATCAGCACTTTGTAAACAGTTAAAATCTACAATTTCGATATTATCACCATCTACATACCCTGCTTCTTTTAGTCCTTCAATAATACCTGATCTTGCAGCATCAAGCGGTGTTGCCGTGGTGTACTTAATAATTCCAACCTTAATCTTTTCATCTTTACCTTTACAGCTCACACATAATGTAGCTGTTAACACTAAACACATAAAACATAAACATTTAACTAATTTTTTTAACATAACTTCTCCTTTTTAAAGTGTTCCCACTATAATGTACAAAAAAATGTTATTACAAGGTAATAACACTAAATAACAATATTCTTAGTAGTTATTACCAAACATATGATGTTGTAATAACCACACTATTTTCGCTCGCCAAAAGGCCAAGGGGCTATTCAAACATCCTTGGAAAATAGTAATAATAATAAAGGTTAGATAAACAAACTGTATTCATAGTCATAGTATCATAGTTCTCCTTTCATTATCATACTTCTATTATACTCATTATTTTTATAAATGCAAGAGATAAATCATAGAAAACGCTTACAATGCACTTTTTTATATTTTTCAATTTTTACAAATATAAACTAATTATACTTATTACTTGCGGAAAATCCAAAAATAATGTATAATATTAAAGGTGTAATGCCAGTGTGGTGAAATGGTAGACGCGCTGGACTCAAAATCCAGTACCTGATGAGGGTGTGTCGGTTCGAGTCCGACCACTGGCACCATCATTTAAAAGCAACATTTTGTGTCATACAAAATGTTTTTTTATATCTAGTAGTATATTTCATAACAGTATATTTAAATAACTATTATAATAAGAACAAAAGCACATATAATAATATTATTATATAAATTAACTAAATTAGTTGAAATATCACCCACTTTATCACCCACCTTTTTAAAGGTGTTATATCACAATGTGGGTGATAAAACCTTAAATCATTCACTAATTAAGACATTTTGCTGAAATAACAACTATCAATACTTTGTAATCTAGAAAAAACATGTATTACCAACAATATTTCAAGATTATGCATCTCTGTATATAAAAGAGAATGCTCAAATAAAACAACATTAAACCGTTAATTTAGTAAAAAGGCATTTCAAAATAAAGGCCCGGCTATAATCCTAACCGAGCTACTCGACATCTTTTTCAACAAGAGATTATTACTATTCTCGGCACTACGGTGCACCTTCATCCGATGATTTCACATTATCCAACTATATCATTGTATTGATATAAATCTATTTTTCAAGTAATTGCCTCTATTTCCAAGGCCTATTTTTATCTAACCAGCCTTTTTCATTCCAGTACTCTTTTTCACATGGATCACTATCCCAATCTTTTTTGTGAAGAAAACCAAAAAACTTAAATGAGATTTTCGTACTTAAACTTGCTCTTACTGGTTTATTCTTTTTTAAGTCCTTAACTACTTTATTAATCTTTTTATCTACGACCTTTTTATCTTTTTCAGGTATTACATCCCACTTATTAGCGTGAACTGCTTTACCAATTGTTTTAATGTAAGAAACGCCCCAGCCTTTGACCGATGACTTAATAGTGTTAATTGCTGTTTTATTGGATGCACCAGCTGATGTTGAGATGATAACAACTTTCTTTTTAAACATCCATGTTTTAGGACGGTGCACCATCCACATATCAAAAGAAAAATCTAAGAATGATATCATAGGGGCCGATGCGTACATACAGTAGTTTGGAGTAGTAAAAATAATTAAATCCGCATCTTCCATCGCGTCCCAAATTATTTTCTTTTTTTCATACATATAACACTTTGTTTCATCTTTTAAACAGTTATAGCAACCTAGACAAAAACCATTTAAATCCTTAGGAAGGAAAAACTCAGTTATCTCACCTTCTAATTGATTTGCTATTTCTTTACCAATATGGTAGCTACTACCATGATGGTTTTGACCATTTATTGTCACTATTTTCATTTGGCACCTCTTAATTTTTCGACTAATTTTTGTATTTCTTCTTCAATTAACAAATATACAAGACTAACTAAATAGCCATCACCTATCGCGTGATTTAATCTTACAGTTACTGGCATCATTAATTGATCGCTTTCCCATCTGTATTTACCCCAGTTAATGATTGGTTGAAAATACAAATAACCATCAGGTAATTCCACATTAAATGAGTCATAACTTACCCAAGGCATAAATGATGCATCAAACCAGTTAGGGTGACTTGCTTCATCTAATAAATACTCTCTAGTTTTTTTAGCTTCATCAATATCTTTTTGAGCATTTTCATAAAACACTTTATAGTCCTTATAATACTTTGTATAAACCGGCGTACAAGTTTTCGTATCATCATGAAATACATATTGTGTCGGGTTTATTTCATCAAAACAATATATTTCATTGGTTTTCCAGTTGTACATCATTCGGTAATCTTCTTTTCTATTTAATGCGGTAGATAAAACATATAAAAAGTTTAAATAGAATTTTGTTTGTGATTCTTTTGATGCTTTATAAAGTTCTGTTACATTAATTCTTGTGGTCATTGATATTGAGCATTTGGCATCTTTTGAGAAATGGTTAAATACTCCTTTACGGTAGTATTCTTCTAGGTTTATAATTTTATAGTTCATAATATGCTCCTTTATTAATTCTTAACTATTATAGACCTTTGTATGTGAATTGTCAAATAAAAGATTTCAATTTATGCACTTTTTAGTTACCTTTATTAAGAAAAAACCATATTAGATCTTAAGTATTAAATGTTACTTATCTAATATGGTTTTTATTTAATTAACAATCATATTTTTTGATAAAACCAATCCCTATTGGATGTGGACCGGTATGTACACCAATAGTCGCTCCTATTTGTCCTATTTCTATATCATCACGATTTAGGGTAATTGACGCCTTATTTAAGAAGTTTTGTAATTCTTCTAGATCATAACCGGCTCCCACAATAAAGCGATAATTATCGATGTTTTCCCCGTTTTCGGTAAAATGCTTTTTAGTTAGTTCAAGTAGTTTAATTATTGACTTTTTACGTGATAGCGAAAGACCACAACTAAATATTTCACCTTCTTTTAATACAATGATTGGTTTAATTCTAAGTGTCGCTCCTACTATTCCTAAAAGTTTTCCAATTCTACCACCATGACGTAAATAATCTAAGCTACCTACTGTAAAAAAGATTCTAGCGGTTGTTTTAATGTAGTTAGCCTCTTTTGTCATTTCTTCTAAGGTTAAGCCATTATCACGCATCCTACATACTTCTTTTACGAGTAAACCTTGAAGGCAGGTATTTACCATCGCATCAATTACTTCGATTTTCGCATTAGGATATTTTTCTAAACATAACTGTTTGGCTGAATTAGCAGAATTATATGATCCACTAAATTTAGTGGTTATACAAATACATATGATGTCCATTCCTACATTTAAATACTTTTCAAAAGCCTTAACATAATCATCAATTGTTGGAAGTGATGTTTTTGGATAAACATTAGGATGATCTACCATTTTTTGATAAAAATCTCTAACATCAAGTTCTACACCTTCTTTTTGATATACTCCCTCTTCAAAAGACACATAAAATGGAACAATTTCCACATCTAATTTTTTTATTTCTTCCCTACTTAAATCACATGAACCATCGCTAACGACTTTAATTTTGTTCATCATCATTAATTACCTCCTCCATATTTCCGAATAATTTTGTCAAATAGTTGATACTATGTATTACTGTATCAATTCTATCATCATCTATTACCGAAAGTAAGTCATCAAATATTTTATCAAACATTTGGCGTTTATGTTCTAAATATTCTCTACCCTCACTAGTTATAAAAACTTTTACTTTTCGGCGGTCTTCTTTTTCATTTTTAATTTCTACATATCCTTTATTTTTTAATACATTTATAACACTAGTTATACGAGATCTTGATACATCTAGAAAAGAACTTAATTTAGATGGGTATTCACCATCTTCTTTGTGATACAAATACATTAAAACCGCACATTCGCCAACTAAAAATTCATCAATTTTTGTATTTGAAATAGTGTGATAGAGCTCTATTATCATTTCTTTTAATATTACCTGTTTATTATTCATATACCCTCACTTTTGTTAATACTGTTAACTATTAACACTATTAATTATATTAGTTTTAGGTATAAATGTCAATAATATTGCATTAAAGTTTTAATAATGGTATAATATTTTCGGAGGATATAATTATGTCTATTTTAGAAAACTTTTTAACATATGTTAAGATTGACACCCAATCTGATGAAAATGTAAGTGTTAATCCCACTACTAAAAAACAATTTGATTTAGGTAATTTATTAGTAAAACAACTACATGAACTTGGGGTTAAGAATGCATTCATTGATGATACTTGCTATGTCTATGGTTTTATTCCAAGCAACACCAATTCTACTAAAACAATTGGTTTAATCGCTCATATGGATACCGCAACTGAACTAACCGGTAAGAACGTTAAACCACAAGTTATTGAAGACTATGATGGTAAAGATATTATTCTTAATAAAGAACTAAATATTATTCTTTCACCAACTGAATTTCCTTTTTTGAGCAAAAAACTTCATCATACCCTTGTAACCACCGATGGAACAACTTTACTTGGTGCTGATGATAAGGCTGGTGTTGCGATAATAATGGAAGTTGTTAAAACATTAACTACCACCACTTCTCCTCATCCAAATGTAATAATTACTTTTACTCCTGATGAAGAAGTAGGTATGGGAACTAACAGTTTTAATTTTGATTATTATCAGAAGCATAATTGCCAAATGGCATACACTCTAGATGGTGGTGACATCAATACTTTAAGTTTTGAAAACTTTAATGCTGCAAGCGCAACTATTACACTAAAGGGCAAAGCCATTCATCCTGGTAGTGCAAAAGGCAAAATGGTCAATAGTATTCATCTTGCGATGGAATTTCATGAAATGTTACCTGTTTATATGGTACCTGCCACAACCGAAAATTATGAGGGTTTCAACCATTTAAACAATATTGAAGGTTCGGTTGAAGAAACTAAGTTACATTATATTATTAGAAATCACGATATGAATAAATTTAGAGAACAAATTGATTTATTCAAATCAATCACTGAATTTATGAATAAAAAATATGGTCAAGGAACCGTAAATGCAGATATCAAGGATAGTTACTACAATATGAAAGAAGTTGTATTAAAACATCCTGAAGTAATTGAATATGCCATCAAAGGATTAAAACGTAATAACATTGAGCCATTCATTGAACCTATTAGAGGAGGCACTGATGGAGCTAGACTCAGCTTTAAAGGTATTCTTACCCCAAATCTTGGTACAGGTGGTGAAAACTATCATGGTAAATATGAATATGTTAGTGTTACTGATATGAAAAAAATGGTCAAAGTGGTTTTAGATATTTTAAAGATAATTACTGAATAAAAAGATTACTACGCATAAGAAAATAGTTCACTTTTCATAAAGTGGACTTTTTCTATGCTAAAAGGTGTTAAGATTTACTCTTAACACCTTTTTTGATTATATTTATGACTTTTTATCTATTTTACCATTCAATAATAGTATCTTTAATAGTTTTACCATTTACGATATACGTGAAAACTTTTTTGCCAGTGTTTTCTTCATATTCTAGTTTGAAAAATTCAACAGCCATGTACTTTCCTGCATCACCCGTTGCTACAAAGTTTGCATCAGTTTGATTAGTGGTAAAAAAGTAAAAGTATACAGTATATTGATATTTAGAAACGCCATTTTCAGTAGTGTGAGCAATAGAAATTGAAGTATTATCTGAAACTGTAATTGTACTTATTTCATACCACTTTATATCAGAAGTATTGCTATAAACTTTTTCAATTCCTGAAGCATTATGGACAATTTTAACTTCATCATCGGTAATTGTTACAGTACACTCTTTAGTTAAAAAATCACGACATTCATCTTTTGTTAAGTTCTTAAAAGTACCATCATTATAATCTACAGTTAATGAATGTATATAATTAATTAAATCATCTAACTTTTTAGTATCCTTGTAAAGTACGCCCGTTATAAAAAGTTCAAAACCTAATACATTTTTTGCGGTTGCATTTGAATACCATGTTGCCGTCATTGTTGCTGATGCACCTTTAAAACTAATTTGTAGTGGATGTTCGCCAACTTCAGTAGGAACATTTTCAAAGGTTATGTAGTTTAGAATGCTATCAGTAATAGCTTTATTTTCAAGATATAAGTTAATAATCGTTGAACTCGTTTCAGCTCTAAAATTAACCCTAATTAATTGATTAATAATTGTACCATTTAAATCATCAATATTTAAACGTGCATCACTAGTTAAAGTGTAATTAAAATAAACGGTATAGTCACTGCTTTTAAGTATTGTGAATGTCTTAACTTGTTCTCCACCAATACTAAATACAATTTGATCTTTTTCTCTAACGATATCAATATAATTATGATATTTTTGATACATATTTAATGAGCTAGAATTAACTATTAGATTATTATTAAATCTAATATTCGCAACAATACCATTAAAAAGGTCTTCATCACTAAAATCATTAACAAATTCTGGAAGTGCACTATCATTATTATAAAATTCGAGTGTTGAATTATAGATACTTAAGCCGAAGAAAACATTATAAGCGGTATATTCGGCGCCATGTGCTCTAAAAATTATCGTATTTTCAGCAACATTTCTAACTACTTCAATATTTTCTTTTGCCCATTTATAGGCTTCATCATCTACTACATAACCAGAATAATATGAACCATCGAAGTTAATTTGAGTAATTAATCTAAGAATATCATCGTCAGTTTCATCAGTTAATAGTAAATTATATTCACTAAGCGTAACGTGTATATTAGATAAAGCAAGAAATTTTTCTTTTTCGATAATATTTACATTATCTTCAAATGTAAATGTTTCATCATGTAGGGTATCACGAACCGTAAGTTTAAAAGGATTACTACCTAATTTAACTTCTCCAAGCGGTTCAAAAGTGATTTCAAAAGGAAGTTCATTTTCTTTAATTTTTTCTAAAGCTTTCTCGTAAGTTAAAGATTGGATAGTGTATTCATCATCTACACAAATAATGTATATGTAAAGTTGATCTTTAATATCTTTGTTTTCTGCATAGTTATACGTCATTGAAAACGCAGCACTCTTAATTTTTTTGGCATCACTTAGCGGATGTACATAAATTTCAGTTTCAAAGTTATATCCATTAATCGTAATTGTAACCTTTTGTGTTCCTTCTTTATTTTTATCAAGACCAGTAATATTTGTTTCATCAAATGATAAGTATTGAGAATTATTATATTGCCAAACAAGTTTACCAGGTTCTTCTGATGTTTCTACATTAATACGGTAATTATATTCAACCATAATTTGGCCAGCAGCCATAATTTCTTTACCTACGAAAAGTTCGTTGTTAAAATCTACTCTATAATTTGAAACTACTGGATTTTCTAAATCAATTACATAGTATTCAGTTGGTAAATAGTAGATTCCATATTCATCTAAATCGATAGTTAGAATGCCCATCTTCTTACCGACAGTTGAAATGTCTGGATTTTCAATTTTTAATTTGGCTGTGTCAAGTTCAACTGAATATGCATAACCTGTCACCATATCAACAATAGTTACAATATAATGGAACCATTTATTTGGATAAACATTATTATTAAGGTCATAAACAAATAAATCTGTTATTAAATTTAGTTCACCTGGTGACATTACATAATCATGTTCTACACCTTCAACAAAATAAGCAATACTTATTGTCATATTATCAATAGTAACTTTAAGTAATTTCGCGCCAACCGTTGAAGTATCAAAAGTTGTAAGTAAATTAACTGCTAATTCAACATCTTGTGAATCGTATTCGCCGTTTGTGTTAAGTGTATACTTATAAAGTTTAATAATATCCTTAAATTGTTCAACAAATTCTTCTTTTGTGGTATTTTGTTTTACAATTATTTCGTCTTCTAAATTGTATCCAAGTTTTTGGGTAGGTTTCATAATACCTTGAAGTTCATCTACATATGATACTAAATTTTCATCTGTGGCTTTACTTAAATCAACATTTGCAAGTTTAGTAATTAATGCGAAAACTGCGGTAGAAGAAATATTATTGCCATCTTTTTCACAAAGAATATTAAGTAAATTATTTAATTGTAATTTTTCAGCTGTTGATAGTTTACTAATTTCAGTACTTAGTATTTTAGAGACAACAACTAAACTATGGCCTAAATCTATTTTAGCCTCATTTGTAAGTGATGAATTACCAAGATTAGTAATAAGCATTATCGCATTTAATGTTTCTTCGATATCATCTTTATCATCAAGTTTAATATTCTTTAAATAATTAGTTATAATTTTGACAATTGGATCGATATTTTTAATTATTTCAATTATATTAAGTTTTTCAAAGTATTCCTCGACATCATCAAATTCTTTTCCTAACATTGTAGATACAATTGTTAAGCAAGTATTTAAAGTATTCTTACCTATTTTTTGGAATAATCCATCAATAATTTCACCAACATTATTAAGATTTGTGATGAATTCTTCATTAATTTCAAGAGTACCATTTTCCATGTAACCATTAACTATTTCGATTACACCAGTAATTGTATCCATATCATTTTTAATAACTTTACTGATTTCTTTTAATTCTTGATATCCAGCAATACCAATATACATAATTTCATTACGGCTCGTTAGAACTTGATCAGTATCTTGAATTGTTTTTATCATTGCTTCATATTTAGGATTTTCTTTTAATGATTCAATGATAGGTTGAAGTCTTAAATACCATTGTTGATTTTTTTTATATGCGGTAAATATAATTTGACCTATTTGTTCTTCGGAAATAATTGTATCAACATCATAGAATACGCTTATAATCCTTGATATCATATCAACTATTGCATCAATAAAGTTAGAATTTTCTGAATCGTAGCCTTCAAAACATTTCAAAATATGATTTATTAATTGTTCTACTTGAACTTTTGTAAGACCAGCTTCTTTAAAGGCTCTACTTAAAACAAAGCAATAATTTTCTGAATCCTTATCTTCTAAGACTTCCTTTATTAATTCTTCTAATTTATCATCACTAACTTCACCATTATTAATCTTTACTATCATAATAGCTAAATCACGATAAATATCATCAACATTTAATTCACTAGGTGTAATTTCAGGATAATTAGGAATTAATAATTGACCTTTTGGAAAAACTGTAATTTCAACATTAAAAGTTTGGCCTTCATATTTAATTGTTACTTGATATTTACCTTCTTTTGAAGTGCTAAATCCAGTTACCATACTCTCAGTAATTTCAATATAAGTTTCATTACCATTTACAGTTTTTTTGATTCTTCCACCTTTAAAGGAATCACCAACATTATATAGTTTTTCGAATGAGTATAATTTGTATTCTACCCCTTCAACTTTTTCTAATCTATTAATGTTTAGTTCCCAGACAGTTTTCTTTAATAATTTATTTCCTTTATCTAAAATTACTCTAAAATAAAATTTATTATTTCCCTCTTCAAGTTTTAGTGGTACTTCAGCTTCTTTAGAGCAATCTTTATCTGTGTAAACAACAGCTTTAGCTTTTGATATAACAATATTAGAAGGATTAAATTCACTAACAATATTATCTACATCAAAACTAATTTTAGTTTCTTTTTTGTTAATAACGACATTTTTAGCACTTTTTACTTCTTTAATGTCATATTTACTTGTTTCCTTACATCCTGTAAAAACAAGTGATAAACAAATAGCCAACAAAAAAAAACTTAACACTCTAATTTTTTTCATATTAATTCTCCTTTTCACTGAACGAATGTTTATTTATTATACAAACATTATACCATATTTTGTTCCTAATGTCTAGTACTTACGCAACTACAAAATCATGTAGTTGTCGTATTATTATACATTTAAAGTGTTTTGTCTAAATAATTAAATTATGCAAACATTAATTTTTTAAAGCCGTAATTGGGACAACAAATACACCATCTGAGCGAACGTATGCGGCATTAGATAAACCACAGATAACACACAGAATTTTAGGGGCTTTACCACCATTTTCAATAATACTATTACGAGTTTTGATTAGGTTTTTCGCACCTTCATCAATTTTTTTCGCTCCAATTTTTATTTCAAATGCACACCATTCTCCATCCTCTAATTCAATTACAGCATCTATTTCATTGTTTTTATAATCTTGATAATGATAAAGAATACCACCAAAGGCTTGAGCATATATGGCTAAATCTCTTTCTACTAATGATTCAAACATAAAACCAAATGTATTCAAGTCACTTAATAGTTTATCAGCTGTAATATTTAATAAGGCACATGCCATAGCAGGATCACTAAAGTGACGTTTTTCTTGTTGTTTAACGCGTAATGAAGAACGAAGGTTAGGCGAAAATGGTTTTTGATTATTTAATAAGAATAAACGTTCAAACGCATCTAAATATTTTTTGATAGTATTTCTGCTCATTGATTCATTATCTTGTTCAATAATATCATTAAGTAATGACATATCAGATACTGTTGTTGATTCATTTCTTGCAAGAGATTTTAATAATAGTCTCATTTTATGTCTATCATACTCTATTTCGTTATCAAATCTATTTAAATCTTCCTCAATAATTGTTTCCATATAAGATCTTGGCATTAAGTGTGCATTATCTTTAGTCGTAGAAATATTTTCAGGCCAACCACCACGAACGATATAATAAGCCAAATCACATAGAGATGTTTCATCTAACATTTGTTCTTGAAGTGTACCATTACATAATTGTTCTAGACTTATTTTGCCTGATGAATCACCTGATTCAAATAATGACATTGTGTTCATTCTTAATTTAACAATTCTACCCGAACCACTATGCATAATTCCTTTAGTTTTAGGCGTTGAAGAACCAGTCAAAATGATTTGTCCTTTTGCATGTCTTTTATCAACTTCTGCTCTTGTCGCATCCCAAATCGAAGGTACTTCTTGCCATTCATCTATCAATCTTGGGGTATCACCTTGTAAAATTAATAACGGATTTAATTCAGCTAGTTGACGATTAGAAAAATTATTAGTAGGATCACCAACTAAAAATTCACTATTTGCATGAAATGCTGATGTCCAAGTTTTTCCACACCACTTTGGTCCTTCAATACATATAGCACCACTGACTTGCATATATTTATCTATCGTTTTATCGATAATTCGCTTTTTATAATCACTTTCATTTTTAATTACACTCATATTAAGCCTCCCTTATATGTATATTATAATTAAATATATTTTTTTGTCAAGTCAAGTGAGCAATATTTGTTGTTTTGAGTGAGCGATTTTTATAATTTTTAGTGAGCAATATTTCTTACTTTGAGTGAGCAATATTTTCAAAATTAAAAAACGTTAATAGAATCTCTTCTATTAGCGTTTTACACATACTATTTTAGTTTAGTTGTTTTTTCAATATTATTTCTTTACTCTTCATTAGACGAATAATGTTACTTCTTTCATTATCTTCTAGTTTCATTGTAATGAAATGAATATTTTCTTCTAAGTTAGGAATTAACACATATTCAATAGCATTAACACGTCTTCTTGTTTTTTCAATTTCAACCGCAAGCATATCACAGCTTTTTTCAATTTCCGCAAGTTTTACCATTTTATCTACTAAAGTTGAAAGTCTTAAGACAGATTCATCAAGTTCACATGGTGTAAAGGCAAAACTGTATGTTATGTCAGTACTATCAGATGATTCTACTTTTAGACTTGGAACTTTAATGTTCATTATTGTTTTGTCAGAAATATCAAGTTTTAAGTTTTGTGAAGGAACAAGAAAGGCTTCCATCAATCCAGCATAGCTCATTTTAAGGCGAGCTGAACCAAAGGTACCAGCTATAAGAGCAAGTTCTGATTCAACAGTTTCTCTTAATTCACGGTTTTGTTTAATTAGATTCATAAACTGTCTAACCATTTCATCTTGTTTATCTTTTAGTAATTTATGACCTCTTGTTGCGGTGGAAAGTTCTCTTTTTAGACGCATTAACTCCATTCTTGTTGGATTTATTGTCGTCTGTGCCATAGGTTATTCCTCATCTTTTGGTAAGTATTTATCAATGTATTCAAGACTAATACGCTTAAGTTCAGTCTTTGGTAAAATCTTTAATAGTTTCCAACCAAGGTCAAGAGTTTCTTCAATTGAACGATTTGTCTCATTTCCTTGGGAAACATATTCTTTTTCAAATTCATCAGCAAATTTCGCATATAGTTTATCAACATCTGATAATGCCGCATCCCCTAAAATAACTGATAATTCTTTAGCTTCTTTACCTCTTGCATATGCTGAGAATAATTGGTTCATCGTTTGAGAATGATCTTCTCTAGTTTTACCTTTACCAATACCTTTATCTTTTAATCTACTAAGTGAAGGTAAAACATCAATTGGTGGAACTATACCTTTACGATATAAGTCTCTAGATAGAATAATTTGTCCTTCTGTAATGTAGCCAGTTAAGTCAGGAATTGGATGAGTTTTGTCATCCTCTGGCATTGTAAGGATTGGAATTTGAGTAATTGAACCTTTTTTACCATGGATTCGACCAGCTCTTTCATAAAGTGAAGCAAGGTCAGTATACATGTAACCTGGATAACCACGTCTACCAGGAACTTCTTTACGAGCAGCAGATACTTCACGTAATGCTTCGGCATAATTGGTAATATCAGTAATGATTACTAGAACATGCATACCAAGTTCATAGGCTAAATACTCAGCACAAGTTATGGCCATACGTGGTGTTGCGATTCTTTCAATAGCGGGGTCATTGGCAAGATTCATAAATAACACGGATCTTTCAATAGCACCTGATTTTTTGAAGTCTTCAATAAAGAAATTAGCTTCCTCAAATGTAATACCAACCGCCGCAAATACAACCGCAAAGTCATCATCGGTTCCTCTTACTCTTGCTTGTCTTGCGATTTGAACAGCAAGTTTAGAGTGAGGTAATCCTGAGCCTGAGAAGATTGGAAGTTTTTGACCACGAACAAGGGTATTTAATCCATCAATTGCACTAATACCAGTTTGAATGAATTCAGATGGATAATCACGAGCTACAGGGTTTAATGGTGTACCATTAATATCTAATGATGCGGTTGGAATTAATTCATCACCTCCATCAATAGGGTGACCCATTCCATCAAATACTCGTCCTACGATATCTGGAGAAACTTTTAGTTCAATACCATGGCCTAAAAACATCGCTTTGGCTGTGCTAATTTTTAAGCCTTGTGAACTACTATATAGTTGAACTAAAGCTTTATCTTCATTAATTTCAAGAACTTTACCATAACGGATTTCACCATTTGCTTGTCTTATTTGGACAAGTTCATCATATTTAACACCTTCAACATGATCAACTAACATTAAAGGTCCAACAACTTCCCTAATTGTCTTATATTCTTTAGGCATTAAAATTGTTCTCCTTTCATTAATTCATCATATTCATTATCAATTTCATGATATAAGGCTTGAATCTTTTCATCAAATTCAGCTTCAGGAATATATTTCATTCTACCAATTGATACAAGAGCATTCATCTTGATAATTTTGAAGTATGAAACATTGTTCTTTAAGGCATTAACTCCTTCTTCATACCATTTAAGAATAGCTTTTAGCATCCCAAATTGTTTCTTTAAAGAGGTGTATGTATCAATTTCATGGAAGGCGATTTGATGTAAATAGTCTTCACGAATGCTGCGGGCAGCATCTAAAGTTAAACGATCACTATATTCAAGTGAATCTACACCAACTAGTCGAACAATTTCTTCTAGTTTTGATTCTTCTTGTAAAAGTCCCATCGCTTTACTTACTTGTTTACTCCAGTCTTGATCTAGATGTTCATTAAAATATTTGTTAATATCATATAATGAATAACTCTTTAGCCAGTCAATAGCTGGGAAGTGACGACGATATGCAAGTTGAGCACTTAAGCCCCAGAATACTTTAACGATACGCAAAGTTGCTTGTGATACTGGTTCTGAAGTATCGCCTCCTGGAGGAGATACCGCACCTATTGCGGTGATAGAACCTTCAGAATTATCACTACCTAAGCATTTAACAAGACCAGCTCTTTCATAGAACTCGGCAAGTCTACTTGAAAGATATGCTGGATATCCTTCTTCACCTGGCATTTCCTCTAAACGGCCTGACATTTCACGTAATGCTTCGGCCCATCTAGATGTTGAATCGGCCATTATCGCAACGTTATATCCCATATCACGGTAATATTCCGCAATCGTAATACCTGTATAAATTGAAGCCTCACGAGCCGCAACCGGCATATTAGAAGTGTTTGCGATTAAAACCGTTCTTTTCATTAGACTTTCACCAGTTTTAGGGTCTTTTAATTCAGGGAATTCTTGTAGTACATCGGTCATCTCATTACCACGTTCACCGCAACCTACATAAACAATAATATCAGCATTTGCCCATTTTGCAAGTTGATGTTGAACAACGGTTTTACCACTACCGAAAGGTCCAGGTATCGCCGCAATCCCACCAAGGGCGATTGGAAAGAATGTGTCAATTACCCTTTGTCCGGTAATAAGGGGAGCCGTTGGTGCCATTTTTTTCTTATATGGACGTCCCTTTCGAACTGGCCATTTTTGAATCATATTTAATTCTTTAACCTCACCTGTTGGAGTTTGGATTTTCACAATTACATCAGTGATTCTCGCATCACCTTGATGAATCCAAGTGATATTTCCACTAACACCATTTGGTACCATTATTTTATGTAAAACAACACTTGTTTCTTGAACTGTTCCTAGTGTATCACCACTATTTACTTGATCACCAACTTTTAAAATTGGTTTGAACTCCCATACTTTTTCACGATTTAGTTTAGGAACATCAACACCAAGGGGAATACGATCACCATAAGCATCGCTGATCACTTTTAAGGGACGTTCAATTCCGTCGTAAATACCTTCAATTAAACCGGGACCAAGTTCAACAGATAGTGGTTCATTTGTAAAATAAACCGGTTCACCAGGACCAAGGCCAGCTGTTTCTTCATATACTTGAATAGAGGCAACATCTCCTCTTAATTCAATTATTTCCCCGATTAGTTTTTTATTACTAACCTTAACAACGTCAAACATTTGGACATCTTTCATGCCTTTCGCAATAACTAGCGGGCCTGCTACCTTGGAGATGATACCAATTTGTTGGTTTTCTAATTCTGTCATATTTTACCCCTTTCTAAAATATATCAATGCCAATAGCTTTTTCAACATTTTCTCTTACTTTTTTCATGCCAATTCCACTATTAACATTATCTAGGGGAAGTGGTAAGATAATAGGATAAGTCATTTGACTATACTTTTCTCTAGTTTCTGTAATACTTTCGTATACTTGTTCCGTAACAAAAATAATTTTACAACCAGCTTTATAAAGTCTAAAAATTTCTTTATCAATGTCTTCTACATTATTTGAAAAGTATGTTTTAAAACCTACTGCGTTATAAATAGTTATAGATTCATCATTTCCTATTGCGGCGAGGGTCACATTTTCACTCATCCTCTTCACCTACTTTCTAGATTAAATTTTTTAATTCAATGTTTGTATTAGAATATATTAGTCTAACATTTTGTGCTTCTGAAAGTTTTAACAAATAATAGTAAATCATTGGACCAATTGTAAATGGATCATCTTTATATTTAGCCATTTCACTAATAATGAAACGGTCAAATAAGATTTCAATATTTGCGATACTTTCAACTTCTTTTAATGTTTTTGCTAAATGTCCTTCATAATATGGTTCAAGTGTTTTTATTCTATTTTCGCTATCTAAACCATACATGTTTTTTAGTTTATCTTTTGTAACAATACCACCATCAATAATCATACTTTCATATTCAGGATAATCCCAATTTAAGTTTTTTGATCTCATCATGGAAATAATGTTTGTTACATCAATTTTAATGGTAAGGTATTTTCTTAAAATATGATTTTTAGTTTTCTTTAATGCATAATTATAAATAGTATTATCGATTATTGCACTTAATATTTTAGGGTTATTTGTTTCTTCTACCTTTTCATCTAAAATATTAATTAACTCTTTTTCACTTTTAGTAAGATTATTATATTGATGATTGATTACCGCATCAATTAAATCTTCTTTTTTTATTGTGCCATTATCATCAATTAAATCTAATCGGTTTAAATCATATTTTTTTATTTTGTATATTAGTTTTAAATTTTGAGCATCATTCACTAAATAGAAAAGATTTGTATCTTCTTTACTTGGAGTGATACTATCAATTAGAGTTCTTACTCTTTGTTTTTCGGAGGCAATTACTTCTTCTAAAGTCGTGCCTTCACTTCCATAATTCATGGCAAGTAATACTTTCACAAATTCTGTCTTGTCATATTTGGCAAGTACAAGTAATTTATTTCGATCAAGAACTTTGGTTTCTAAAGCTTTTATCGTTCCGTTAGCATAAGGATAATTCATATTATTCTCCTTTACTAAACAACTTTCCCGCAATCTCAGGTTCTAATTTTGTTTTTAATTCATCTAATAAAACTTCATATGAATTGTCGATGTCGTAGTATTTACTAGCAATAATAAAGCCACCTTTAATATCTGCTTTAGTAGTACTAAGAATTAGATTATATTTATTATCTAATAATTTATCTAACCTGTTATCATGTTTACTTGAAAACAATTGTTGATATTTTACATAATCATTTTCATTTACTATGATTTCTTCATAACCTTCAAGTTTTACTTTCTTTAAACTAGTTGTTACAAACCTAACTAAGTCCTCATTATTCATTATACAAAGTCGATTTAATACTTCATTAAATGTATTACTGATGATAGCTTTTTGACTTGCTAAAACGTTTTGTTTTTTAACTTGTTCAAGCTCTGCTTTTTTGGTTTTTATCGCATCATCACATTTTAACTTTGCATCGCTAATTACTTGTTTAATTTTTTCATTTGTTTCATTCATAACTTGTTCAGTTATATTACTTGCTTTAATGTTGCCTTCTTCTTTGATTCTTGATGCTTCATCTAAAGCATTGGCAATTATTTTATCATATACTGAACTATTACTCACTTTATTCACCTATTTTAATGCGAAAATTAGCATTATACTTACAATTAGGGAAAGGATAGCGTAAGTTTCAACAAGTACTGCCATAGTAATACCTTTACCTGATGCTTCAGGTTGTTTTGCTGTCATCATAATACCAGATGTCGCAACTTTACCTTGGAATATTGCTGAAATTAAGCCATTAATAGCGATTGGCATAAATACTGCGAAGTATGCCCAACCTTGAGTTGTTGTTAAAGCAAATGCTGTAGCGGCGTCTCCACCTAATAATCCAACTTGAATCATAAATAAGAAAGTTGTTAAGAATCCGTATAACCCTTGAGTACCAGGTAAAATTTGAAGTACTAATAATTTACCGAATAATTCAGGTTTTTCTGATGTAACACCAGCTGCGGCTTTACCACACATTTGTACACCTAATATTGAACCAATACCAGGTAAAATTGTTCCGAGTGCTGCTCCTATAAGAGCAATAATTGTTCCATTTGTCATTTTTTTCTTCTCCTATTCTTCTTTTATTTCTTTTATATATTTAGTTTCAATTGATAACGGTTTAAAGTCAACCCCGCCACCTTCATAGAATTTGCCATAAAACTCAATGTATTGAAGCCTACTATCATGTACATAGGCTGATAATAATCCTAAAACTAAGTTAAATACATGGCCTACTAAGAAGATAATCGCTGCGAAAATCATGCCAACAACACTACCACCAACCATCTGGGCTAGTGTGTTCATTACTACCGCAACCGCAGCACTTGACATCGCAAGAGCCATTATTCTTGAATATGATAGTAAATCTCCCATATAAGATGTCACATCGTATAAGCCTAGAATTCCTCCAAGGGCTTTTCCAAGAATTGATTTTTTAGTATGTCCAGCAAAGATGATGATTAGTAAAACTCCTATACCTACCATTACGATGCCAACCATACTATTTAAGAAATAAGCACCTATTCCTAAAAGAATTAAAATCCAACTTACATTTTTCGCAAGCATATCAATGATATTTCCATCTTTGATATTCTCGACCATTTTCACCACAAGACCGGTAATTAAATGTAGAGCACCAACTGCAACTGATACAAGTAACATTTTTATTGGGTCTTCCATCGGATTAAACCAATACCAAACATTTAATCCTAAATCAGTTTGTGGATTAAAGCCAAAGTAACTACCGAACATAATTCCCCAAAAGATAGTAGGAACACCTGAATACATAATAATATTCATTAGTTTTAAAGTATTTCCTTTTGGTTTCATTAGTTTTTTAAGAATTAAGCAAAATACTATCATCATGATACCATATCCTGCATCACCCATCATCATTCCAAATAAGAACCAGTACCATACTGACATAACGGGGTTAGGGTCTAACTCTTTACTGTTAGGTTTAGAAAACATATCAGTGATTGTTTCAAATTGACTAACAAACTTTTTATTTTTAGTATATGTTGGTACAACTTCATCATCAGTTGGATCACTAAACTCAATATCGTAGTATTCTGTTTGTTCTTTTACTGCTTTTTCTACTTCTTCTAAAGTATCTATTCTAACCCAACCTTCAATCACGATTGTTTCAATTGTTTTTTCATATTTAACATTGTCTATTGCATCTTGAGTTAAAATCTGATCACTCAAAACTTTAAATTCTTCAATATTACCTGAAAGAGTTTTTAGTTTTTCTGTGATATCTTCACACTCTTTTTCTTTACTTTCAATTTGCTTTTTTAATGTTTCAATATAAGTTTTAATAGTAACATCAAGAGCGGGTAATTTATAATCATTAAATTCATATCGACTTAATGCATCTTTTAGTTGTTTTTCATCATCAATATAACAAACTACAATTACACCGCTTATATTTTTATATGATGGAAGAATAATACTTTCAAAACTAGCAATTTCATCATCTTGTTTAAATTTCTCAACATACCTAGTTGGCATAGTTCCAATATGAAAAATTGCATTTTTAGTGTTTTTAATTTGATTTGGAATCATATCAAGTTCATTCCAAATCATTAATGATTCAATTTCATCAATAATTTCTTTAATTTGTTGTTTTAATTCACTAAGATCATTTTGATAATTTTCAATTTCACTAACTTCATCAATAGTCTTTTGTGATACATTCGTAAAATCTTTATAATCAATCGTTTGATAATCTCCAAATAAGCCTTTTTTCTTTTGGTATTTTCCCGCAAACTTAATGGTTTCTTCAACTTTATCATGTAATGCTCCATTTAGATGTGCCGAGGTAGTTGATTCTCCATTTTCTTTATTGATTATCATAATTACACCATATTTTTGAAGTGACTTAATGACTTTCTCATAATCATCTTTTAAAATAACAATCTTAGCTTTTTTCATTTTTACAATCATGAGTCTATCACCTTCTTCATAATGAAATCAACCGTTTCATTAAGGTGGATTTTTGCAAGATTTTGATTATTTGTGTTAATTTCATCGCTTTCTTTAACTGAAGTAGCTACTAGTTCTTTAATGATACTATCATTTTCTTCATACATTTTTTGAACTTGTCTTTTTGCTTCATTCATCATTTCTTCAGTTTTTAAAAGATTTTCTTTGTTAACTTTTTCAAGCATTTCACTGACTTCCTGTTTAGCTTCAAGTTTAATTGTTTCAGCTTTTTGTTCAGCTTCATTAATCTTTTCTAGTATTGTCATTATCTCACCACCTTTTAATTCGTTATACTTTAATATTATACTAAATTTTAATCTTTTTTGCAAGTCAAAAGTTGTTATCAAGACAGACTTCTTCAATTTGTCTATTTAAAATATTTTATGAATACTTTTGTTTTCACCAATAATGAACAACCGCATATTTTGAGTTAACTCAATATTAGGTGTAATTAATGCATTTAATTTATCATTAGTTTTAATAGCTACAATACTAATTTGGTATTTTTTACGCACATCAATTTCACCAATTGTTTTCCCTTGCCAATTGTTAGGAACTTCAACTTCATATATCGCATGTTCGTTATCAAGTTTCGTATAATCTAAAATATAATTAGAACCATAACGAATAGCCGTCCACATAGCAACCTGCTTTTCAGGGTAAATTACTTCATCGGCTCCATTACGTAACAGTATTTTTTCTTGTAAATCTCGTTCGGCTCTTGATACTACTTTTTTCGCGCCTAATTCCTTTAAAAGAGCTGTTGTTTCAACTGAGCTTTGAAAATCATTACCAATTGTCACTATGCAAACATCAAAATTTCTAATTCCAAGGGTCTTCAAAAATAATTCATTAGTTGTTTCTCCAATTAATGCATTAGTAACATATGGTAAGCATTCATTTACCTTATCTTCACATCTATCAACAAGCATTACTTCATGTCCCATTTTTTGTAATTGCACCGCAATATTTTTTCCAAATCTTCCTGCTCCTATTAATAATATTGATTTCATATAATTCATCCTCCTATCCAATCGCTATTTTTTCTTGTGGCAACCTATATAAATTGTTACTATTATTATTTTTATAGGTTGAAGCAAAAATAAAAGTTAAGGCTCCTACCCGGCCAAAGAACATTAAAACAATCAAAATTATATGCGATACTATGCATAAATTTGGCGTAACTCCTAACGATAATCCAACAGTACCAATTGCCGATGCGGTTTCAAAAAGAGCATAAGATAGTGGTATACCATCTAACATATGAATTACAATACCACATCCTAAAAAAAGCACAAGATAAATGACTAAGATAGTGCAAGCATTGCGAATAGTTTGATTATCAATTCTTCTTCTAAAAAAAGTTACATCATTATTTTGATTGAACACAGAAAAAGCATTTGCAAAAACCACAACAAATGTAGTTACTTTCATTCCTCCAGCTGTGGATCCTGGAGCACCTCCTATCAACATTAAACCAATCATTATCGCTTGTCCGCCATCTGACATTTCTGTTAAATCTTTTGTATTAAAACCAGCTGTACGAGCAGTAACTGATTGAAATAGTGACGCCAGTATTCTTTCTTTAATTTTACAATCTGCATACTCAAAGAAAAAATAATATATTGCAGGAAATATAATTAAACATATGCTTGTAATAATTATGACTTTACTTTGCATACTATATTTTCTAAAATTAAATTTTTTTTGTTTTATATCATGCCATGTAAAAAAACCTAGCCCACCAATTATTATCAAAAGCATTATAATAACATTAATAATGATATTATCACTAACGTTCGTTAATGAAGGATACAAATTACTCGTATCACCAAGAAGGTCAAAACCAGCATTACAAAAAGCGGAAATAGAATGAAATATTGCGAATCCAATTCCTTTTATTCCATATTCTTGACAAAATGGAAATAACAGGCAAATTGCTCCAATAAATTCTATAAAAAAAGTTCCAAATACGATAAATCTTATCATTCTAATTACTCCACTTAGACTAGGTGAAGAAAGTGTCTCTTGAATAGTTGTTCTATTGCTTAATGATATTTTTTTACCAAAAACAATGAAAAATAGCATAGTAAGTGTTATTACACCAAGTCCTCCGATTTGGATTAACATGATAATTACGATATGTCCAAATATTGACCAATATGACCCAGTATCACGAACGACAAGTCCGGTAACACAAACACACGATGTAGAAGTAAATAATGCATCAACAAACGGTGTAACTTTCCCCTCCTTACTAGCAAAAGGTAACATAAGTAGCAATGCCCCAACTAGAATTACTAGGAAGAAACCTAAAACAATAATTTGAAAGGTATTTAGTTTAAATAATTTTCTTTTTTCAAACATTTTAATGTCCTCCAACACCAATTTAGTTTTTATTTCACTATGTATTGTCAAATTACTTGTATCTAGTATACCACAACTAGTGACATTTTTCATTTAAAATGAAAAAAAATCAGTTTACTAAAAACTGATCTTTATTTTCCCCTATTTTCCTATCAAGTTTTACGCATAATTCGGTACATTATCTAATTGTACCTTTTTATTTTTTACTGATTGGAAAATACCAAATGGTAAAAATACTAAACTTACAATTAACAAGTAACCAAAATAAACAAATAACATCAAGAATGGATAAATTGTTACATCTTTTACTACTAAGGTTACATTTGTAAATGCCTTTAAGAATGGTAAGGTTCCACATGCGACCTCAGGATCAAACATAAATAAATAATTTGCTTTAAAATCATTATTATCTAATTTAACCGCAAGATTATTGAAAATTATACCTAAGACTAAAATCACCACAAAATAGCAACTAAAGCCAATCACGGCATCTCGGTAAGATACCTTGTCAATCTTTGGGAAAACTCCAAGTAAAAGTGCAAGAATTGGTACTACTACTACATTTGTATGTTCGTAAATAAAGTGAAGATTCCAAACTTCAAAAATGTTACGACCATTAACATCAGGAACGAGTAATGCGATTGACGCTCCTACCATATTAACTAAAAAATTAAAGTTAAAGATAAAACGATTTTTAGTAATTAATGCAACAAGCATTAAGTACGATGCTAAATTACATAGTTGTAGTGGTAAACGTTTAATGTTTATGGTTAATGAAAACATTGAATTATATTGGAACATTACCGCAAGCGCTAAAACTACACATAAAAGGTATTTATCTTCAGCACTTTTATTCCTAAATAGTAACCATAGTACTACAATTTTTCCGACTAAATAAAATATCCAAACAATATGTAATGGACTAAATTTATCAAATAAGAATGGTCCAAAACCTTCAGCTAGGAGTTGTGGTATATAAATTGGCATCATTTGTAATAATAGTGAAATAAGTACTACTCCAAATCTTAGGGTTTCACGATAATCCTTAATTCTAAACACATGTTTATCAATCAAAAGAATCTTCAAACAAATAGTTACAACTAGTATCCACTGAATACAAAATATTATTCCCCTAAATGTTTCATTCATCATTAAAGCCTTAAACGCTTCTGATACTCCCCTTGTTTGATATAAGCCTCTTCCATTTGGACTTAAAAAACATTCCATATAATCATTGTAAAAGAAAATGGAGATAAACGTCCAAGGTAGGGTCCAGTAAACTGCAATGTTTTTGAAAGTTCTACTCTTAAAAAAACTTACAGCTACAATTACAATTGGATTAATTGAAAGCATTATTCTAAGAATACAGTGCCATTTATTCGCACCAACTAATTCAGAAGGTTCTGAAACGCTTTTTATTAAACCATCCGGAAGTAAAATTGTAAAAAAGGTAAGAACCACATAAGTAACTGCTAAGCCTTTAACAATTTTATTTACAATGTTATTTTTATACTTATTATTAATTAATAATAAAGTTATGATTATTATCGCCACAATAATGGTTGATAAAATAATTGCGGTATACATAAGATAACCTCCTTTGATTACACAACAATTATATCAAATAGCTAAAGCTTTAACAACCCCAAATTAAGTAAATGGCATTTTTTGGTAGCTAGGAAGCACAAAAGCAATATTTAATATACATATTTTTAACAAAGAAAAAAGACACAAAATTATTTGTGCCTTTTCAAATGAATAAAAAACTACTAACTATTAAAAAAATTTATTTTAATTATAACGGTATGCGAAAGCAATTCGATCTGCATTAGATGAACTAATACTTCCACATTTTTGATATATACGCATGTCATAGAAATCCTCTTTATCTACAACATAGCGCATAAATTGAATATTATCTGCATTTGAATTTGCAATAGCACATACTTTTCCATCGCTACGACGTACTATTTTTGCTTCATAATTATTAAAATCAACTTGATGATTTGCTACTGTGGCTTTAGCCAACCAAGCAAAAGAAGCTTGTAAAACGTCCCCAATCATCATATAAGCTGAGAAATGATATACTAATTCACCATCACTTCCGCCCGAATGATTAAAGCTCAATATACGGTTGTAATTCATAATTGTTTTGTCTAAATCAATACGACCAGCACCAATCTGATCATTGTATCCATTATCTTTAGCTCTAGGATAGCCTTCAAATGGCTGTGCATTTGCGGTTAACATTGCAAGTACCATTTCTGGTTTTGTTTTTAAATCTGGATGTGCTTCTAACATTGTTGCGATCATGCCTGAAGTAAAAGCACAGGCATAACTTGTACCGCTATTTTCACGTCCAAAATTTGTTATTGTTAAATTATCACCAGGAGCTACAATTGTAGGTTTTGTAGGTCCGTCAACAACAACTATAGATGAATAACTAGCGATGTTTTTTGAATGTGTTGATGATCCTACTCCAACAACATTATAGCCTAAAGCCGGATTACCAATTTTTCCTGTGTGACAACCACCATTTCCAACTGAGGCTACGCATATAACATTGTATAATTTTACCGCGTTATCAACAAAAGCAGAATTACTATCATACCTTCCTGTTGGCTCACTTTCACCAAATGACATATTAATAATATCTGCCCCATTATTAATCATCCATTCTACTTCACCATATAAATTTGAAGTTTTTAGCGCAGATGATAATAGTGTAGCATCAGGTGCAATGCCAGTATTACCCCCTATTAAACTGGCACAAATGGTTGCATGATCAGTTACTTTTTCATTAAATCTTGGTTGATCATATATTGTAATAGAATGACCTGCCATATTAGCATTTGTGACATCTACAAGCCCTATATCAAGAACGCCAACTGTTACACCATCCCCTGTGTATCCATTACTACTATGCGTATCATGAGCATTAGCTTCCAAAATAGCTATTTGAAATTTTTCTTGTTGATCTACTATAGCACTCTTAATTACGACATTAGAAACATCACGATGAGAAGTTATTTTGGCAAGTACTTCTTCTTTATGTTCAGCATATTCATTTTTATCATATGTATACTCTATGAATGGAAATAATGAACATACATAAACAGATTCATAGTTCTTCAAATTCAATGAGGATGCAATTTGAATGTTACGACGAGTATGATAAGCCCTACCTGCTGCTCTTTTAGCGTCTCGATACGCATTTACTTCTTCCATTGTTGGATTTTCAGGAAGAGTATCTGGATATGTAAATTCATCATAATTGCATTCAGCTATTACGGATACTTTTTCTAAACTAGAACTAATCTCTAATCCTTCTTTTAATGATTGCGGTTCATAATCTCCACCTAATTCGTATACAATTTTGGCTTCATTTATTTTTAAATTATTTAAAGCAATTATACTTATTGTTAAAATACTTATTAATAGTATATTCCATAATTTTTTCATATTATCATTACTAATATTTTAAATGTCCTTAATCCCCATTAGAACATTATAAACCGTTTGGTACACTTACTAAATAATTTTTTATGGTACCATTGTCATTAATCGTTATTGCAAAATCATCAAACGGTTTGTCGATTTCTTGTGTTATTAATGTTAAAATTCCTACTAAATTATCATTTGTTACATTAATTGTGTTATTATTACACTTTATTTCTAAATTTTCAAGTGATGTTGAATTAAACTCAATCTTATAAAAATAAACATTTACTTCTTCAGCATCATTTATAATATTGTAACCTTTATATAGTAATATTTTGGTACGATTATTAATATAAGTCTCAAAAACACTTAATTTATACATTCGAGTTGAATTTTTTTTCATAAATTCTTTTTCAGATTCTGTTAATACGGTATGAATTTCTCTGTTTTCATTGGCATTTTGAATCCACGAATTTTTTTCTTCATTCAGCGTTATAAGGCTAATTGTTAATATTGAAATTACAAGTATTAGTGTTGCTGCAACAACTGCAGTTGAGTGAAAAGCTTTCAAATTAAACAAAAATTTATTATTTATTTTCCCTTTCTCACATTGCTTAGTTTCTACTTCTTCAGAAACTTCATTATTTAAAGAATCTTCAATAGGTTGCAATTTCTCAGAAGTCACAGCTTCTGGATTTATTGAGTTTTCTTCTTGAAGAGACATTTCTACATTGAGAGAATTTCCTACATTTTCGAAATTATCGCTACAAAGGATTACTTCATTTTCAACTACTACTGGTTTAATGAAGAAATCAGTTCTTGCGATAATGTCTTCGGCATTTACATTACATTTATAATTTTTATCAAAATCTTCTCGTAAAAATTGTTGTAGTGTCTTTTTCATCTTCGACTTCGTATCCTCTTTCTCTTACATAATTCTTTGCTGCATCATATGCATTGTAATAAAATCTTTTTGCTTTGCTTGGTGATATTCCTAATAATCTTGCGATTTCCATAAACGTCATATTAAAGCCTATTTTGAATAATAATATTTGATAATCGTATTCTCCAATTACGTTCTCTACCTCCGACAATAATACTACACGTTCAAAATTATTATCTACACATTTACAATAAACAATAGCTGAGTTTATAAAGCACTTCCCTTCGTGTATTCTTTTAAGTCTTACGTAATCCAAAACATAATTCTTTGATAAAGTAACTAACCATGTAGTAAAACTGCTTACACTTGGATCATATTGTGCTAGATTTTCTAACATTTTCAAGAATATCTCTTGAACGCAGTCCTCTGCATCAAATTTGCTTCCTGTCATTTTATAGGCTATATAAAATATCCTATTTCTGTAAACGTAAAACAAGGTCTTAAAAGCTTCTTCATCTCGTTCTAGGACTCGTTTAACTAAAGAATAATTTCCCGTAACCATGGACATTTGCTTTTTTTCTCCTTTTCTTATTATTTTTGTGTATCCGTTGTGCTTAGTTTTTATTATTATACTTTACCCTTACAAAAACTTTAAAATTAGATAAAGTGAAACTTGAATCATATGCACACTATACTGCTTAAATACTCACTACTATAGTTGCTACTTTTAACATACAATATAAAGAAGAGATTTAAAATTGTTTTATAATTTAGGATAAATTTATTTGAAGGGTATATAGATGATATCTTATTATTAACAATTAAGTAATTTGCATTTAAGCACTATAGTATGCACATAACCAAGATTAAAGCAATATAGCTTTAGTCAGATCCTACCATTTTAGTTTATTTTCTCCTTTCACAATTAATAACCACTATACATAGTAACAGCAGTTGTAGTTGAAGGAAATATATTTTCAGATTTATGAATTTTTCCCCTTTTCACATCTAAAATATATTTTGCATTTTGCCCCTTCAATAATTATATACGAATAACTTTTCATTTTTGTCCGAAATTTCTCAAACTTTTTTTATTTTTTGTAATTATTAAAGAAAGCAGTTTTTGCCCCCCTCAATAATTATATACGAATAACTCTTCATTTTTGTCCGAAATTTCTTAAATTTTTTTTATTTTTTTGTTATTTTTTGTAATTATTAAAGAAAGCAGTTTTTGCCCCTTCAATAATTATATACGAATAACTCTTCATTTTTGTCCGAAATTTCTTGAATTTTTTTATTTTTTTTACAAAAGAGACACATTTTACTGTGTCTCACTCTTTAATATTAAATTAATTTACTAAATTGTTTTATTGCTTTTTTAACTTTATTATACTTTTAATCTCAATAAAAAGATTGTATGCTATAAATAACAAATATGTTATAAATAGGAAAATTTCATTAACTTTATTTTTGTAGTTTAGTATTAGATTAAATGTCATGATTAATATCGCAATAATGAAACATACATAAATAATTCTTTCAATAATTGATGTTGAATAATATAAGCTTTTTTCTTTAATTATATCATTTATAATGTTACTCTTTTTAGTCAAATATGATCTTCTAATTATACGATAGTATATACAAGTCGAAATTGACAAACCAGCTACAGCAACACCAACTGATGCAATTTCTATACCAAAATCATCTCTTATTGCTATTCCACCTAATATTATTAGTATTCCTATTAACAAAGCATTACTATAAATTATTTGGGTTTTACGAAAGATATGAATGAATTTTAGTTTTTCTTCTTCATTAAAATATTCTACTTTCTTTGTGTATTTATTTCGGTATCTAATTGTTAAAGCAATTCCTACTATTAATGATATAATCGTTAGTATTGTAAATACAAAAACAATTATTGGGCCTATTTCATTTTCAACCGTATTTGATGTTATAACAAAACCAGATATAACCCAAAGAAATGAAAAAAATGTATTAGTTAGAAAAAATGCTTTTCCTAGAATGTTATTATCAAAAATAAATTCACTTTTTCTCTTATTGAATAATTCCTCTTTTTCCATTACATCACCTACTAATATAATCTATCTATGAATTCTATTACCAGATCTCTCAATATATAATTTGTATATTGAGGAATTGTATTTTTAAATTCTGAATACCTTGGACTTACATAAACATAATCGATTACCGCAACATTATAATTCTTATTATTATCTAAATATGCTACGTCAAATTCTTGATTAAAATATAAATAATCACCATTAGTATTGTACAATGACTTTAAAGCGGATCCTTTCATTGTTGTAATTATAACAGCATTGTTAAATGGAAATACTTCAAATACATCTGCTACTTTTATTGATCCACTTGCAATAGTTGCTCTAACGCCACCTGTATTCATTATTGCGACATCAACATTAAATTCTTCTTTCATGGCGGTGACAGCGTACATTCCAAGTGTACTCCTTGATAGATAATTATTGACTGTGCCTAATTCGCGGTTGCCTTCATTAATAACTTCTTGATACTTTTTTAAGATTGAAGCCATCTTAGGATCAAGGTCACAATTTGAAGGATAATATCTTTGAAATTCATAACTTTCGTAATTAAATTGATTATCAAGTTTTAAAATAAGTGATGTTGAACTTTGATTTTTGTCTCTATTTTCAACAGCTACAATATTTAAACCATCACTTCTTCTAATTGTATCATATTCATTTTGATGAGTATGTCCACATAAAATGGCATCTATTTTCGCATCACCTGTTAATTTTGCTATTTCCCCATTTAGTTCCGTATCGTAATCATGATTAGATACAATTACCACATCACAATCAAGTTCAGTTCTTAATTCTTTGGCATACTGTTTGATTAATTCTAATGGATACACAAAATCATAATCTTTAACATTATCATAAAGAATACTTGATTCTAAATCATAACCAATTATTCCAATAATTCCTACTTTTACATCATTGATTTCAACAACAGTATACGGGTCTAGCCATGGCACTCTTTCATTTGTCTTTTTATCATAAATATTTGCACCAAGGAATGGAAAATCGGCTTCACCATTACTATAATCACCATCTTTATATATTTTAATTTTATCTAATCCCCAGTCAAATTCGTGATTTCCCAATACAAAAGCATCAAATTTCATATAATTAAGTGCATCAATAAATGGTAAGCCATATAGAATGCTTGAAACATATGACCCTTGAAAAATATCACCATTAGCTATTTTAACATAGTTACCATTCATTTGTGTTAGATAGTTAATTAATGAACTCAATCTTTCAACTCCAGGAGTATTACCATCTGCAAAAGAACCATGCGTATCGTTTATCATAAATATGTTAACTTGATTAAGTTGGGCATTTTTAGTATATACAATAGTATTACTTAAAATGCTATCTTCATATTCGTCACTATTGGAAATGGCCTGAACTTGCAATTTAAAATTACCATCACCAAGTTCTTCTAAATCAAAATATGCATTAGTTGTTGTTGCGTAGTATGTACCATTAACAAATATTTTATATTCTTTGTAATTAATATCTGTATCCCATATTAGTTGATTATCGACAATTGATATTATTGGAGTGTTAACTCTTGTTGACAATACTTGAACTTCATTTTCAAGACCGATACATTGGATTGTCCAAATGTTCTCTTTTTCATATAGACGATATATAACACCTGTTAAGGTAACTTTTTTATTATTTAAAGTTAAAAAGATATTCTTGTTAGTATCATTAATATCATTATTAAAGTTAGTTGAATAATGGTGGATCATAGCTATATGCTTACCATTGTCATCATTTAAATAAAATGTATAACGGGTGCTACCACATTCTACAGTGCCTGTAACTGTTACTGGGTTACCATGAAAATTTGCCTCAATATCCAAATTGTTTAAATCATCATTTGTAAGATTAACAGGTTTAATAACATTTGATATTTCTCCATCATATTTTGTTACAATAATATTATTTGAAGCAATTTGTCTAGTATATTCAGGATAAGTGATACTACCACGATAAACATATGCTGTCCCACTAATTCTCACATTTTGGTCTAAAGTTAGTTCATCACAAATGTGACGAACATAAATGTAACCAGTTTCATCAGCTACATGAGCATATCCAAGGGAATCAAATCCCACAACTTTTCCCACAAAATCTACATCGATTTGACCAGATGTACTGTGATCAAGTTTTTGCTTTATTTCGTCAACTTTCATTAAAAAGTTAATAGAATTATATGTTACAGCATTACTGAAAGGGCTATTTATATATCTACTATTACCACAAGCAATAACTTTGATGGTATAATTTTGTCCATCATCATAACCAATTAATTGATAATATGGAGTAGTAACACTGGTGATAAACTTATCATTAATATAAATTTTGTACTCATTGGCATTTTCAATAGCTTCCCATAAAACTGTTAATTTGCTCACCCTAATGTCAGGAGCTGTCAATTGTATTCTATCGGTAATTTCACAAGTATATGTTACAATATTGCTATACCCACTATCATCATAGTTTTTTCCATCACCAAGTGCTCTCATTTTAATTTTATAAATACCAACTTGGTCAAAAGATAGCTCATAGCTTGTTTCTGTACTATCTATATTAATTTCATCTATTCCGTTTATGTAAATGATGTAACCATTTGCATTTTCAATTGGTTCCCAACTAACAATATTATCTGACAATGTTATTACAGGGGTATTTAATTTTTGTAGTTTTGAATCAGCAGGTACACATCCCGTTATGAATAAAACTATTGATAATGCGAATATACTAAGTAATTTTTTTATTTTAATCATAAAATTTAGCTCCTTCTTTATTTCTAATAACGCTAAATAATTAGCCCTTATCATAAATATTATAGCACTTTTTTTTAAAAAAATCTATCTTTTAAGTTAAAAAGCACTAAGCTAGTCAGTTTGTTCAACTATCTTAATGCTTTACTTCATGATTAGGCACGACTGCAAGAAAACATAAGTTTTCATTACCTGTATTAATAAGCGTATGATTACTTCCTCTTTTGCAATAATGACAATCCCCAGCTGATAATAATTCAGTAATTCCATCACATATAGCTTTACCACTGCCACTTGTAATAAAAATTATTTCGGAAGAATCATCATGTGAATGAAGTCCTATCGATGCACCAGGCACAAGGTAAGCTTTCATAATTTTATTATTCCCATCAACATACATATGTGAATTTAAACTATTTTCTCCACCTTTAAAGTTGGGGAATTCTTTAAGTGGAATATTTTCAAAAATTATTTTCATATCAATATCTTAACATTTATATAAGAAATATAATTGTTTCTCCTCGCTTTTTTATTTTTAAACTAAGTTATGTTATATTTGCTTAATGATTATTTCCTTATTTATTTCTGATAAATACTGAAGAATTTTGTCGGCATTTCTAATTCCGCGATCAATTTTACAAAATTTTTGATTGTTTTGATCTACTATTACAAATTCCGTACTATACACTAAAACTTTTGAAATACTAGTGATTACTAATCTTTTTTCTTTTTTAAATCTTGTAAATACAAGCTCATCGTTAGTTAGTTCATAATGTGTAAAATATTGAAGAAGAGAACTTAAGATTCCTAGTACAAGCCAACAAAGTCCAACTAATAAAAATAATACAGTGATAATGATTGGTTTCATAAATAACGATGCAACTGATAATCCAAAGCCTAAAATTGCTATTGAAACACTAATTCTAAAATTCAAAATATGATATTCTGCTTTTATATTTACATTGCTTACATTTTCATTCATAATTTACCTCATTTATTTTTTTGCATTTTACTACTTGATTATTTTACCACACTATTGTCATTTATGCAATTCTTTTACTAAATTAATACTTTTATACGTTAATTTTGCAATAAGAAAATGCCTACCAAGAGGTAGGCATTAGATTGATTCTCTATTTTTCTGGGAATCTTTCTCTTGATACATATGTTGTATGCAATAATTCATGAGCTTTATGAGAATTAGGTTCACCTAAAAATTCTTTATAAAGTTGTTGAACTTGCTTATTATTGTGTGATTGACGAACATTTTGTCTTTCATCTTCACTATATAATGCGGCTGCACGTTTTTCACAATATGTATCTAAAATATTATTTTCTTCATTTGGCAAGAAGCATGGTTTAACATATGGTTGACCACCACCATTGATACATCCACCAGGACAACCCATGATTTCAATAAATGTATAAGGGCTCTTGCCAGCACGTATATCATCCATTAATACTTTAGCATTTCTCATACCTGATGCTACAGCAACTTTAAGTTCTGTACCATTAATTTCAATTGTAGCTTCTTTTAAGCCTTTCATACCACGAACAGCTGTAAACTCAATTGGTTTATGTTCTTTATTTGTTAAAACATAATATGCAGTACGTAATGCGGCTTCCATAACACCACCAGTAGTACCAAAGATAACACCAGCACCAGTGTATTCACCCATAATGTCTTGGTCATATTCTTCATCTGGAAGTTTGCTGAAGTTAATACCACTACGTTTAATTAACTTAGCTAATTCTCTAGTTGTTAAAACAGCATCAACGTCTTTAATTCCATCTTTTTGAAGTTGAGGACGTTCCTTTTCATATTTTTTAGCTGTACAAGGCATAATTGAAACAACATAAATATCACGTGGATCAAGTCCCATTTTTTCCGCAAAGTAACTCTTAATAATAGCACCTTGCATTTCATGAGGTGATTTACAGCTTGATAAATGATCAAGTTGATCTCCATAATAATATTCTGCATAGTTAACCCAACCAGGTGAACATGAAGTAATCATAGGTAATACACCTTTAGAGTTAATTCTTGATAATAATTCTGTTGCTTCTTCCATAATTGTTAAGTCAGCACCAAAATCTGTATCATATACTTTATTGAATCCTAATCTACGTAATGCGGCTACCATTTTACCAGTAACTGGAGTACCAATTGGATAACCAAATTCTTCACCTAATGTTGCGCGAATTGCAGGAGCTGTTTGAACAACTAAATATTTACCAGCTCTTCTTGCATCGTCAACTTTATCAATTTCTGATTTTTCCATTAATGCACCAGTAGGACAAACGTTAACACATTGTCCACATAAAATACATGGGCTTTCAGCAAAACTTCTATTTGCAGCTGGAGAAACGATAGTAGCGAAACCACGTTTTTCGAATCCTAAAATACCAGTACCATGTGCAGCAACGCAACGGCTTACACAACGACCGCATAGAATACATTTAGAAGTATCACGGATGATTGATGGAGATAATTCATCAATTGTAACAGGAGTTTTACTGCCAATAAATTTATTTTCTCTTGCACCTACAAGTGATGCTACATGTAATAATTCACATTTGCCATTTTTATCACATTGTTGACAATTAAATGAATGGTTAGAAAGAATTAATTCAACACTTGCACGTCTTGCAGCAACAGCTTTAGGGGTTGAAATTTTAATTTCCATACCTTCAGAAATAGGATAAACACAAGATGCAACTAATCCTCTTGCTCCTGTTGCTTCTACTAAACAAACACGACAAGAAGCTAAACTACATTCGCCATGATTATAAGCACAAAGTGATGGGATTTCGTATCCACATTCTTTAGCTGCTTCTAATATTGTTAAGCCTTCTTCTACTTGATAAGCTTGACCTTCAATTTTAATATTAATTTTTGCCATACATCTACACTCCTATTTCTTAATTATTGCTTTAAATGGACATGATGCTAAGCATAATCCACATTTAATACATTTAGCTTGATCAATAACATATGGTTCTTTACCAGGAACACCAGAGATTGCATTAACTGGACAATTTCTAGCACATTTAGAACATTTCTTACATGATTCTGGAATGATATGATATTGAGTTAATTTCTTACAAATGTGAGCAGGACACTTCTTATCAACAATATGAGCAAGATACTCATCTCTAAATTGTCTCATTGTAGATACGATTGGGTTAGCAGCTGTTTGACCTAAACCACATAATGAGTTAGAAGCAACTGTAGTAGCAAGTTCTTCTAATTCGTGTAAATCATTCATTGTGCCTTTGCCTTCAGTAATCTTTGTTAAGATTTCAAGCATACGTTTTGTACCAATACGACATGGAGAACATTTACCACATGATTCATCACAAATAAATTCCATATAGAATTTAGCAACGTCAACCATACAGTTATCTTCATCCATAACGATTGCACCACCAGAACCCATCATAGAGCCTAATGCTACTAAGTTATCATAGTCAATAGGAGTATCAAGATCTTTGGCAGTTAAACATCCACCAGAAGGTCCACCTGTTTGAATAGCCTTAAATGCTTTATTGTGAGGAATACCACCACCGATATCGTAAATTAATTCACGAAGTGTAGTACCCATAGGAATTTCAACTAGACCAACATTATTAACTTTTCCACCTAAAGCAAACACTTTAGTACCTTTAGATTTTTCAGTACCATATTGTGCAAACTTATCTGCACCTTCTCTTAAGATAAATGGTACACATGCTAATGTTTCAACGTTATTGATAATTGTTGGTTTGCCCCATAAACCTTTTACAGCTGGGAATGGAGGTCTTGGACGTGGCATACCACGTTTACCTTCAATTGAGTTTAGTAATGCAGTTTCTTCACCACAAACGAATGCACCTGCACCTAAACGAATATGAACACGGAAGTTAAATCCACTTCCTAAAATATTATCACCTAATAAGCCAATTTCTTCAGCTTCTTCAATTGCTTTACGAAGTCTTTCAACAGCAATTGGATATTCGGCACGTACATAGAAATAACCATTTGATGCACCAATAGCATAACCAGCAATCACCATACCTTCGATAACAGCAAGTGGATTACCTTCTAAGATTGAACGGTCCATGAAAGCACCTGGGTCGCCTTCGTCACCATTACATACAACATATTTTTCATCATTTTGTTGATTATATGCAAATTGCCATTTTCTACCTGTAGGGAAGCCACCGCCACCACGGCCACGTAGACCTGATTTTAAGACTTCATCGATAACTTCTTGTCTAGTCATATGAAGAGCCCTTTGTAAGCCTTGATATGCTCCATAACCTAATGCTTCTTCTATACATTCAGGGTTAATAACGCCGCATCCATGTAAAGCTAAACGAACTTGTTTCTTATAGAAGTTGATTTCATCTTGTTTTTGAATTCTTGCTTGAGTTACTGGATCAATATAAAGTAATCTTTCAACTACTTGATGATTGATAATATCTGAAGTCATAATTTCTTCAACATCTTCTACCTTTACACCACGATATAGTGTATCTTCTGGAAAGATTTTAACGAATGGACCTTGAGAACAGAATCCAAAACATCCAACTTTGTTTGCAGTTACTTTATCACTTAAACCACGAGCTACAATTTCTTCTTGGAATTTTGCAAGAATTTCAGCAGAGTTACTTGATAAACATCCTGTACCACCACAAATAACAATTGCACGTTTGCCGTTTGTGCCAGCAAATTTTTCATCTAAACTAGTTGTGCACTTTTTAATTGTTGCATTTAATTCTTTTTCATTTTTAATCATTAGTTTGCACCTCCTAATTTACGGTATTCTTCAATAATGCCAGCAACTTGGTTAACAGCTACTTTTGGATATACTTTGCCATTGATTGAAAGGGCAGGAGCGATACCACATGCACCAATACAACGAAGAGCATCAAGTGTGAATAAACCATCAGCTGATGTTTCACCTGGTTTAATGTTTAAAAGCTCAGAGAACTTGTCAATAACTTGTTGAGAACCTTTAACATAACATGCAGTTCCTAAACATACACCGATAACATATTTTCCTTTTGGATTTAAAGAAAAGAATGAATAGAATGTTACAACACCATAAATTTCAGCAACAGGAATTCCAGTTTTTTCTGAAATTAATTCTTGAACTTCAAGTGGAATGTAACCATACTCACGTTGTATATCACTTAAGATCATCATAAGTGGAGTATTTTCATTTTCGTATCTTGCGATAATACTTTCGATTTGCTTTACAGCATTTGCGCTTAAATGAGCCATATTAACCTCCATATTTTAATACAAATTTTATAAATTCGCTCTTACGTATTATATCAAAAAAATGCATTTTTTGCAAGTTAAATAATTAGTAGTTTTTACCAATTAGTTTTTTTTATTTAAATTTCTTATTTTTACTTAATAATTTTTTCCTCTTTAAATCTTCAAATTAAAGACTTATTGACATCAATAATTCAAGTCAAAAAATCAAACTTAAAATTTTTGATTCCAAGTTTGACTTAAAAATTATTTAATTATAGTTTTTCATTTTCTTTGTAAAAAATCAAAGTACCCTTAATATATGCTTCGATATCTTTATCAACTAATATAATAAGTCCTTGAGAATTGATGTAACTTCCGTTAATACTTCTCATATTGTCATTTATATTATATGGTAAAACAACTACAATATCAGAATTTAAATCTATTAGTTTATTACATTCAACACAATTAGCATATCTTCCACCTAAATCTGATGATCTAACAGCATGTGAGCCATTTTTTTCATATCCACAAGCACATTTTCCGTAATGATTTCTTTCAGTAATTTCATAAAAATAACAATTATGCACATGTGGTTCATCTTCAGCATCAAAGCAGAAAGTTAAATTATCTAAAACTATTCTTCCCTTATTTCTATCACCAGATGGCGAATTTTTAGTTACTAAAAATCTAAATCTTGATATATTTTCAGGAAATAATACACTATAACTTCTTGGATGTATTCTAATAACCGATAAATCAGCAATTTCATATTCTATATGATTTACCCAAAGTATATTCCCATTTTCAGTTACTATTGGTATTTGTATAGATAAAGAACCTCCATCTATTAAATATTCTTTTGCACTCCACAATGACATATCAAAATTTAATTTCTTTATGTCATTAGGAAAATTAAATTCTAAATACGCTTGTCCTGCATTTTCTCTATTCGCTGATAATACTAAATATTGATTTTCAATATAACTACATCTTAATCTTCTCGTATCAAACGTGTAACCATTAGCACTTGTTATTGTTGCTTCTTTTTCCTCATTGAAATATTGACCTTGTCCAGTATCAGTATTAATAAATTGACTAGAAAAATCAGATGCAATAACTACATTTTCATTATCATAGTTAACATTATAATAAATAAGTCCACACATTGCATTATTTAAAATCTCCGAATCAGCATAATATGTATCAACATCCCAACCATCATTATTGGCAGAACCATTTATTCTAGCTTTTAAAAAAGTTTTTTCAATTCTTTCTTCAGTTGTTTTATGATATCCATACCAAACTTCGTAGGCATAAATGTTCACATAATGCTTAGCAAAATGGCTTTCTCCTGTGTTTAAGCCCATATACATTGTAACTGGAATTCCTCTTGGAATATATTCTTTAATAATTTCCATATATTTATTTCTATTATTTCCTATTAAAATAGAGCCCTCATAATCCGCAACAATATGTCCTTCTAAACCATAATTTTTCATTAGTTCATTAAATGCTGAGACGTAATGCCAAGGAAGAGTTAAGGTATTTTTATTACCTGAATCACCAATTTCATACGTAGTAACAGTATTAAAAACATCTTCAGCTAATCTTACCCTTTGAATTGAACTTGTCGGATCATCAATTATTTCGTCATATCCTAAATATCTTGCAAAATAATCTAATATACCTAGCATAGCAATAGGGCCACATCCTCCATAACTACTTCTAATACCTGTATTAACTATAGCCTGTTGCACATCATCTTCTGGAAATAAATATCCTTGCACATTAATAGGAATTTCATTTGATATCATTTTCGTCGAGCATATTTTATCTTGATACAAGTATAGTCAGAATAATTATCGTTTAAATATAATAATATATCATCAATAGCTTCTGAATAATCAATTCCATCCGAATTACTTCTAGTTTCACTAGTTGTTAACATATTTTGCATTTTAATCGCTTCATTATCAAAAATATCAAGTGATTCATTTGCATTGCCTATATTTCCATCACTAGCATATACTTTTTTGTTATTCATTGAAAACATACACAAAAATACAAAAAATATTATAAATACAAAAATTTTTTCTTCATCTTATTCTCCTTCTAAATCTTTTTGATAAAAGCTACCTATAATATTAAAATCATCAGTTTTATAAGTAACTAGTACATTTGATTTCCTTGGACAAAGCATATGACCATCTTCATCCAGCCAAAAATAATGTCTGAGTCCAACTTTTCTCATTTCTTTTACTTCTAAATTTTTAAAATCTAAATATACTTTTTCTTCTGTATTTTGAAATATTACATATAAAGAAACTGAATAGTATTGATATCCTCTACCATAATCTATTTTAAAAACATTTAATCCGTTTGAATTTACAAATTCTTTTTCAGATATTCTATATAATTCTAATTCCCCATAAAATTCTTCTTTATCACAAACAAATTTTCCTTCTACAACTTCAAAGGATTTTGTTTTGCAAGAAAAAATTAAAGAACTAAAGAGAATCACACCCGATACTAAAAATAGTTTAGTTAATTTTTTTATCATAACTTTAGTCTCCTTTCTGTAATGTTTACAATAGTTAATGTTATAAATACAATTATTAATTTGAATTCACGTATGTTAAGGCCATTATACCATACTAATTTAACCAATACCATAAATTTACTTTTGTATTTTTATAATCAATAAATTTTATTAGATTATTTCATAACATATAAAACTTTCTAAATGCTACATTGTCAATTTTTCATTATGTTAAACTAAAAATAGTTTTATAGTTATTTTACCACCCTATTAAAAATTATCTTTCATATAATAAGACAAAAAATTTATATATTTTATTGCATGGGATTTATATTTAATTATCGTTATGCCAATTATGTTTAAAAAATACGTTGAAGCATTATCAACGTATTTTTTCATTTTTATAGTGCAACAAAAGCAAATCTTAAAATACCAAGTAGTGCAATGATTGTTACAACGATATCTTTTTTACCATATTTACCAGTTAATAAAGTTATTAATACATAGGTGATAGCACCAATCATAATACCATTACAAATAGAATATGTTGCGATTGTCATTATGAGTGTCATAAATCCAGTTGCAGCTGAAGTGATATCAGTGAAATCTACTTTTACGATATTCTTACACATTAAAATACCAACATAAATTAGGGCAGGAGCAGTTGCACATTGTGGAACATACTTAACTATTGGAGCCGCAAATAAGCAAGCAATGAATAAAACAGCTGTAACTAGTGATGCAAGACCAGTTCTTCCTCCAGCCGCAACACCTGCACTTGATTCAACAAATGTTGTGATTGTTGATGTACCAGTAAACGCGCCAGCAGTAGTACCAATTGAATCACATAGCATTATTTCACCTAAACCAGTTGGATCACCATTTTCATCTAGCATATTAGCTTCTGAAGATGTGCCATAAACAGTACCTAATGTTTCAAACATATCAACAAGCGAGTAAGTAAGTACTAACATAATCAAACTAAGTACACTACTAACTACCTTCCAGTTAAATACATATTTAAAGCCTTTAAAGCATCCGCCAAAACCGACTTCAAACCAATCTTTAAATGAACGACCTACAGATATATTTTCCATTTGTACTTTATCTACATTAAAGATTAAGCACAAAACATAATATAGAATAGTAGAACATATAATTCCCAAAATAATTGCCAATTGTTTTACTACTTTAGACTTACATTTTGTAAAAACTATTATTATAATTACACCAATAAAAGCAACTAATGCGGGAATTATAATATTAGGATCGTGACTAGCAAAGTTTACTAATGAAACTGCAGTATATTGATTGGGCACTACAATACCACTATTTTGTAAGCCAACAAAAGCAATAAATAAACCAATACCAGCAGACATAGCTGTTTTAAGACAACTTGGCAAAGCTTTCGCAATGTATTTTCTAAGACCAGTAAGTGATAAAATTAAGAAAAGAACTCCTGATAATAAAATTACAACTAAACCAATTTGGTAACCTTCAACTACCGATATTTTTTCACTTGCTTGACCATTTTCATCAAACACTAAACATGGTAAAATGAAAGAAACAAAGAAAAATGAGTTAAGTCCCATACCTGCTGCAAGAGCAAATGGTTTGTTTGCGATAAACGCCATACATACAGTCGCAATAACTGCCGCTATGATACCACCAATAAAACAAGCATTCCAAACTTTTGTCATTTCTGGAATTGCTGCACCTCCAGTCATTTCATTAGGGTTTACAATTACAATGTAACACATTGCAAAAAAAGTTGTGATACCGGCAATTATTTCGGTTTTAATTGTCGTTTGGTTTTCATCAATTTTAAAAACCTTGTTCAAAAAATTTTTCATATTCTCCTCCTATTGTGAAGTCAACAAAATATGAATATACAAAAAGAAAGATATTATCTTACTAATCTTAATCGTAGTCGTTTGCTTTTTGTTAAGAAATGGACATTGCAAATCATATTCTCGAATTTATACGATCAATTAACTTCACTTAATTTTATCATATAAATTTTTTATTGCAATGAATTTACTTTTTTTAAATTGAAATTAAAAGAACTCTATTAGTATCAATAAAGTTCTTTGTAATGTAAACTATAAATAGCATCATTAATTATCACTTTTTTTGCTTTCTTTATTTTTTGGTAATATTAAATTTAAGACTATTCCCACAATAGTTGACAAGGCTACACTTGTAAATAATTTCATTCCCGTCTTACTATAAATAGCTGCTCCACCAATACCAATTATAAGAATAGTTGAAATGATGATTAAATTTCTAATGTTGTTCAAGTCAACTTTAGCATCTAGTAAAGTTTTAAGACCATTAGCAGCAATAAAGCCATATAATATTAAGCACACTCCTCCCATTACAGCAGGTGGAATGGTTGAAATTAATACAGTAAATACATTACAAAAAGAAAGTAATATTGCAAAAATTGCTGCAAGACCCGTCACCCACACTGATCCAACTTTAGTAAGACCAACAACAGAAGTATTTTCACCGTATGATGTGTTTGCAGGACCACCTATCACGCCAGCAAATGCTGTAGCAATACCATCACCAAGTAATGTTCGATGTAATCCAGGATCTGATAAATAATCTTTTTTAGTAATTTGTCCAAGTACTTCATGATCACCTATGTGTTCACAAATGGTAGCAAACGCAAGAGGAATTACCGTGATAATTGCTCCAAAACTAACTTTATACATGGAAATGCCTAATCCTAATTCTTGGTCTTTCCATCCCATAATTATAAATTTAGGAACGGCAAACCATTGACTTGGGTTTTTAATTACTGTAGCTAAACTAGTAAAATCAATTAATTTAGCATCACCGTTCGGAATAAAGTTAAAAATGATCGCAATCACATATCCACCAATAATACCTACTAAGAAGGGAACAACTTTCAAGAATTTTTTTGATAAGATGGCAGTAAAGGCAATAATTAATAGTGTTGCAAGTGCCACTACTATAGCTCTCCAATCGCCATTTTGCACCATACCTGTGTTAGAAATTGCACTGTTTGATAGACCAAGTCCTATTACCATAATCATCGGACCAATTACAACAGGAGGTAAAATCTTTTTGAGCCAATTTGTGCCAAATATCTTTATAAAGCCAGCCACAATCACATAAATTAATCCAACCACAACAAGTCCCGTAAGAGCAGGCCCATATGAAGTTATTACATTATTTCCTTCAATATTTGTAGTTACACTTACCGCAAGTATATATTCAATATAAGCAAAACTAGATCCTAAATAAATGGGAACTTTAGCTTTAGTACATAAAATATAAATTAACGTACCAAATCCAGATGCGAATAACGCAACTGAAATTGGAAGTCCTGTTAAAATAGGTACTAAAACAGTAGCACTAAACATCGCAAATACATGTTGAAAGCTTAATAAAATCCATTTATGAACAGGGGGACGATAGTTTGGTTTTAATGTTTGAAGTTCGTTTGTTTCCATTATTTTCTCCTTTTCTTAAAAAAATAAGAGTTTTAAAACTCTTATTCTAAAATATTAAAAAACAAATGCTAAACATTTCAGTATTACTATTTAAATTGATATTAACTATATTTAACATTTGTCTTTCCTCCTTACATTGCCACAAAAGCAAATCTCAAAATTCCAAGTATCGCAATAATAGTTACAACTATATCTTTTTTGCCATACTTACCAGTTAATAAGGTTATAATTACATAAGTAATTGCACCTATCATAATGCCATTACTAATTGAGTATGTTGCAATCATCATTATAAAGGTAATAAATGCAGTCGCAGCAGAAGCAATATCACTAAAGTCTACCTTCACAATATTTTTACACATCAAGATACCAACATAAATTAAAGCAGGAGCAGTTGCACATTGTGGAACATACTTAACTATTGGTGAGGCAAATAAACAAATTATAAATAAAACAGCAGTTACAAAAGCTGTTAAACCGGTTCTTCCTCCCGCCACAACGCCAGCACTTGATTCAAATGTTGTAATTGTTGAAGTACCAGTACTAGCACCAACAACAGTACCGATTGCATCACATAGCATTTCTTTTCCTAAATCAATTGGATCACCATTTTCATCTAGCATACCAGCTTCTGCTGATGCCCCATAAACAGTTCCAAGAGTATCAAACATGTCGACAAGTGCATATGTAATAGATAACATAACTACACTTATCACACCACCTAATAGTTTTCCTTCAAACACAGTTTTAAACCCTTTAAAGCAACCGCCAAACCCAACTTCAAACCAATCCTTAAATGTTTTGCCAATTGAAATATTGGAAACCTTTGAAATTTCAACTTTAAAAATTAAACAACAAATATAATATAAAATAGTTGAACATAAAATTCCAAAAATAATTGATGTTTTGTTTAGTAATTTCACTTTTGATTTTGAAAATACAACAATTAAAATTAATCCGATAAAAGCTACAATAGCAGGGATTGCTGTTGCTGCACCTTTTGTAAAATTAGTTAATGCAACACCTGTATATTGATTAGGTACAACAATACCACTATTCTGTAAGCCAATAAAAGCTATAAACAAACCAATACCTGCAGGAATAGCTGTTTTAAGAGAGCTTGGTAATGCTTTTGCAATATATTTTCTAAGACCTGTAAGTGATAAAATCAGGAAAATGGCACCTGATATTAAAATAATTACAAGACCTGCTTGATAGCCATCTACAAGCGGAGTTTCAGTTCCTATTATTTTGCCAGTTTCCTTATCAAATAATAAACAAGGAATAATGAATGAAACATAGAAGAATGAATTTAATCCCATCCCGGCAGCAAGAGCAAAAGGCTTGTTCGCAATAAATGCCATACAAAGGGTTGCGATAACAGCTGCGATAATTCCACCAATAAAACAAGCATTCCAGATTTGTGATGCACCATCAATGTCTAAGAAACCTGTCATTTGATTAGGATTTACAATTACAATATAGCACATCGCAAAAAATGTAGTTAAACCAGCAATTATTTCAGTTTTAATTGTGGTTTGGTTTTCGTCAAGTTTAAAAACTCGATTTAAAAATTTTTTCATGTTTTCCTCCTATTTATATTTGAAGCCAATAAAACATGAATAAACAAAAAAAGAGAGACTTCTATGTCTCTCACAACGGAAAAAGAGTAACTTAGTTACTTTCTTTAATCGTAGTCCTATCATTTAAGGTGATAGGGTAGAGACTTTCGAACCATATTATCGAATTTATACGATTTATTAGCTTCATTTATATTTTATCACATAACTTTTAAATTGCAATTCTTTACACATTGAAAACGTTTTAATTCCTAATTGTAAATCATTGCCGTAACTTGTATTTTTGTAAAGTAAAAAGCGCCGAAGCGCTTATTTACTATTCGATTGCTCTAGATCTTACAAAACTAATTGCTAATGAGCCAACTAGTCCTACAGATGTTAAAACCCATTTTAATACAGTTACTGCAGATCCTGCACATCCAGGTTCAAAACAGAACATAATCAACATGGCTAATGCTAATACTGAAACCATTTCTAAGCATAAATCAACAACTGTTACTTCTGAGCTTTTTACTTTTACAACTACTAATACTGCACATACTAATACTGCTAAAACGCCAATAATTGCTAATACAATAAAGCCTGCCTTAGTACTATTTAATAGTGAAGTAAAGACGTCATTTTTGTCCATAAAAAGTAGTGCAACAAATAATAAAGCCACGATAACAAGTGGGATTAAAACACCATACTTTTTGAAAAGATTTTTGTAATATTGACAAAACTTTTTCATATAAATCTTCCTTTCATAAAATTAGCATCAATAGATACGCTAACATTATACTACAATTTATGCATTTTGTCAAGGTTTACAGCTTTTTATGTCGAAAGAGAGCATTTTTTGTCCTAGCATTTTCATAATTTTAAGCGTTAAATTGAAGCTATATTTAATTTTATGCTTTATATTTTTCTTTAAAATACATATTAAACGTATAATGAAATCATTCCACTAATAAAGATTTCAAGCCCAATACAAATCAAAATAATTCCACCAATTAATTCGGCTTTACTTGAAAATTTTGTACCAAATTTTTTACCTAATATTACACCAACCAAACATATACAAAAAGTTATGGTTGCAATTATTAAAGCACTAGTGATAGCTAATGATAGTTTATATTCAGCAATCGTAAAGCCCACTGATAGCGCATCAATTGACGTCGCAATTCCTTGGACTAGTAATGCATGTAAACTCATTTTTTCTGCTTCTTCTTCCTCTTCACCCTTTTTGAAATAACCAAATACCATTTTCACGCCAATATAAAGTAGAAGAATTAAAGCTATCCAGGGAATAAAGTATTCAAACACTTTAAACTTTTCCACTATGGTATGAACACAAATCCAACCAATCATTGGCATAATACCTTGAAATATGCCAAATACTCCCGCAATACCTAAAACTTTAATTTTTCTCATTTTAGGTTCATTAAATCCGTTTGCAAGTGAAACGGAGAAAGCATCCATTGATAGGCCAACTCCCAATAATAGATTATTCAATATAAATGTAAACATAATTGCTCCTTATTATATAATAGTTTTTTTTAATTATTTTATAACTATTTTTTTAATCTTCATCTTTTTTATTAGTTATAAATTTATATAAAACTTCTAGAATAATCGCACCAATACTATTTCCAATCATCATTAAAATAATATATAAGACTACTGTAAAATCAAATACTTGAGCATAAGCATAGTAACTAGCATTAGCAATAACATGCTCAAAACCAGACATTATAAATGCACTTACCGCTAGAAATATGATTAATGTTTTACCAATATTGGTTTTACATACATTTTGACCTTTAACCGCTATGTAAATTAACATTCCACATAATATGCTTAAAATTAAAATTGAATACCATTCATCACTTTGTTTGGTTTCAATAAGTGAAAGTGCTGTTTGTTTTAACGTTTCTTTATATCTTGTTAAGCCATTAATAAGGGGAAGAATAATCGCACCAATAATGTTTCCAATAAAGCAAATTACTAGTTTTAATAGATAATTTGTTTTTTCATTTACCACAAAGCCAATTTTTCCTGTATATAGCCAAAGGCCAAAGGAAATAATTGTAAAAAGTCCAACTCCAAAAAGAAGTGAACCAATAAACTTTTGATTAATTGCTAACATACTAAGGTACACAGTTGCCCCTAAGGCAATACAAAGTCCCGCAAAAATAGAACTGACAAAAATTTTTAAATACTGTTTCATATATTACCTCATTGCCGTACATTATACCACATTTCAACAAAAAAAGGACTTTATAAGCCCTTATTTTTCACTTGTCATCTGTTTTTTAAATGTAATAATTGAAAGAATAACACTAATAAGTAAATAAATTAAAATAACAATTATTCCAATTATCATATTATTATCAAATTTATATAATTCAAGATTAGTATGCATGGCACCTGTTACCATTCTACCTAACGATACTGATGGATAAAATGGTAAAAAACGACAAATTGTTTCAAAATTACCCATAACATCAAGGGGCATCCAACAACCTCCTAAAATACCTGATGCACTAATAAAAACTGAAACAATACCAGGAGCACTTTTATCATTTAATAACGTACCAAATAATAAGCCTAAAAATATGCAAATTATTAAATTTGGTAAAGCTGTAAGCATTAATAAACATGCACTACCAAATGAAAAGTAATCATTTTTACAAATAAGACTAATAACAAAACCACTGCCAATACATATTATCATTTGTATGATTCCAAGAATAATACCGGGAATGGCATATCCTAAAATATAATTACTTGCTTTAAGGGGAGAAGTATATAAACGTTTAAGTAAAGAAGTCGAACGATCCTTTGATATCATCAAAGCCATTACCATCATAATAAACGTGGCAGAAAAAATGAGAATTCCTGGAATTAGTGATTTAGGCCTAAATACTGGATTTTCTTCTCCGGTATAATTGTTAATTATTTGAAATAATAATAGCATTACAAGAGGGAATCCAATTCCAAAAATATAAATAATAGGATCACGAAGAATTTCTTTTATTACTCTTTTTGTAAATATTAAGGTATTTCTCATTATTTGGCTCCTTCCACAATTTTTACAAAAGCATCTTCAAATGAAGTTGTATTTGCTTGTTCCTTTATTTCTTTAATTGTACCAGTTGTTATTAGTGTTCCTTTCGATAAAATAGCAACTCTATCACATAATTCTTCAATTTCTTCTAAATAATGTGAAGTAAGAACAATTGTAATTTTCTTTTTTAGTTTTAAAATAACTCGCCATAACTCTCTTCTTGCAAGAACATCAAGGCCTAAAGTTGGTTCATCCAAAAATAACACTTTTGGCTTTGACACCATTCCCACCGCAATCGATAAACGGCGTTGCCATCCACCTGAAAGAGTTTTTGCTTTTTGATTTAAAACTTCTTCTAGTTGGAACATTTCAATAATGTTGTTAATTTCATTTTCATCTAATGTACCATAAATTTCACTAAAAAACTTTAGATTTTCGATAACTGTAAGATTCCCCGCAATTGATACTTCTTGAGGTGATACATCAATCATTTGTTTTATTTTATCCATTTCTGTATCTATGTCATAACCAAGCACAAAAGCCTTACCTGAAGTCTTTTTAATTAATCCCGTTAATATTTTAATTAGTGTTGTTTTACCTGCACCATTTACACCTAGTAAGCCATAAAGTTCATTCTCTTGAACTTCTAAATTAACATTTTTTAAAGCTTTTATTGTTTTATAATTCTTACAAAGATTTTCAACTTTAATTGCTTCCATTATTTAGCCTCCACATAATACAATCTTAGTGCCTTAAATTCTTCCATCAAGAAGTGTCTAATTGTGTTTTGATCCCATTTTACATACCCCGTTACAATTTGCGTAGCGATACCATGAGCGAAAATCCAACTAGATAAAAAGAAAGATTCTGCTTTTTCTCTAGAAATATTACTTACTTCCATTATTTTATTAATAACAATTTCATTTAAATTATTATCATATTCCGCATCACTCGTAATTTTTTGCATATATAAATACTCAAATAAATGAGGATTTTCGCTAGCAAAATTAATATAACTCATTAAATATTGCATATAAACGGTTGTTTCGTTTTTTATTCCAAATTCAATATATGAATGATATGTTTCTTGGCATTTTGTTTTTAACTCTTTTTTTAAGTCATCCATATTTTTAAACGAAGCATATAAGGGTTGAGTAGAACAGTTCAAACTTTCCGCAATACATCTTGCATTAATTGCTTCTATTCCTCTTTCTTTTAATAATTTAAGAGCTGTATTTAAAATCATTTGTTTAGTTATTGATTTCTTCGCTGGCATAAATCCTCCTAAAAATAACATTTGTTATTAATAACGTATGTTATTATATCATTTTTTATGAATTATGTAAAGCTAAAAGCAAAGATTTAAAAAGAGATAAGGTTAGACCTTATCTCAATATAGATTTACATAATTTATTAATTATCTCTTACCTTTATCATATGGCTGTCCTTCGGCTTTTGGTGCACGTGAAGACTTAGAAGTAAAGGCTAAAACAACTAAAGTGATAATATATGGTAATACATTATAAATATATTTGCTAATGCCTAGCGTTGCAAGCCAAGCAACACCGTCACCATTAATATCAATGGCTGTATAACCTGCCGATATTGCCTTCAATGAACCAAATAATAGAGCACCTAAAGTAATATATAGAGGTTTCCAGTTACCAAATATCATAACCGCAAGGGCTAAGAATCCCATACCAGCTACTTCACCGGTTGCTGAACAGTTAGCTGAAGTAAGGGCGTAGATAAATCCACCGAATGCCGCAAGAGCACCTGATATCGCAACTCCAATATAACGCATTAAATAAACATTTATGCCTAGGGATGCGGCTGCTTGAGGGTTTTCACCACAAGCACGTAGTCTTAATCCGAATTTAGTTTTGTAAAGAACTATTGATAAAATTATTACAATACCAATTGCGTAATATGTTGTTGTGTAAATTTTATCACAAAATATTTGTTGGAACAAATTTAATTCCTGTCCTTCAGGAATTCCAAAATCCGTATATCTTAACATAAATAAAGAAACATGAGATGGATTACTTGGTGCTGATAGATAGTTTTGTTGACAAATAATTAAGACTAAGAACAAAACAAGGGCAGGGGCAAGTAAATTAAGAGCAGTTCCACCAATTGTTTGGTCGGCTTTTAAGTGCACTGATGCAAATGCAAGTAGTAATGCAAATAACGCACCAAAGACCGCAACTAATAAAATAATTATCGGAAGAAGTATCTGTCCCATGTCAGCAGTAATACCTGCTTCTACAAATATCTTAACAAAAAATACACCAATAAAAGCACCAAATATCATTATACCATCTAAAGCAATATTAATGATACCACTTCGTTCGGAAAAAACACCAGCGAGGGCCACTATTAAAAGTGGAATAGCAAAAGTAATAATAGATTGAATTAAATATGCCATTATTCGTTTTCCTCCTCTTCTGTTTGTATTTCAGTATTTGAACTATCATTAGCCTCATTTGTTTCCACAACTGTCATATGATTTTCTATTTTTTTCTTTTTATACCCAAATAATTTAATCCTACCGTTTAGTATATCTTTAATAACAAGTGAAAAAGCACTAAAATATACAATAATCGCTGAAATAATTGATGCAATATATTCATTATATGTTGTCATATACTTAATTTGTAGACCAGCAGTATCAAGATATGCCATAAAAATTGCGGCTACGCACACACCAAGTGGGTTATTTGAAGCAAGCAAAGATATTGGAATACCATTAAAACCTGCAGCTGGCAATGTTTGATATGTTTGCCAATAAAATTCGGTATTTCCAGATAGGTAATAGAGTGCACCGCCGGCAGCTGCAAGACCGCCAGCAATCATCATTGAAAAAATAATTGAACGCTTTGCCTTAATACCTGCATATTGTGACGCATGGCGATTAGATCCGCATGCTTTTAACTCAAATCCAAAAGTTGTTTTATTAAGTACAACATAAACTATTACTGCAATAACAATAGCAATAATAATACCACCATTAACTTGGGATCCTGCAAATATTTTATCTAATCCCATTTTTGCGGTCGCAACACCATTATGGGTAGTTTTATATAGATAAGCATTATTTTTTGTTGGTGATGGATCTAGTAAAGTTCTAAATATACCACTATTGTTATCGAATAACCATGTAACAAAGTTTGCAGCTATCCAGTTTGTCATAATACAAGTGATTACTTCATTAACATTTAGTAAAGATTTAAATAATCCTGGGATAGCTCCCCAAGCAGCACCCACCGCAATTGCAATTACAAATGCCAAAATCCAAATAATAGCTGCAGGAACAGCGGTGCTTGGAATAGATAATGCAACTATTAACGCTGCAGCTGATCCCATTAAATATTGTCCAGGAGTACCTATGTTAAATAAACCTGTCTTAAAAGCAAGTGCTACAGATAAACCTGTTAATATTAAAGGAGTAGCTCTAAAGAGCATATCACCAATTTCTCTACCATTCCATCCATATAAAAGATTTTGTGAAGCATCACGTCCTGTATTAAAAGCTCCTAAAAATATTAATTGAATTGCTTCTTTAGCAGCTTTAAAAGTAACAATTGTACCACCACAAGTTCTACCCGCAAATAGTAGTAAAATAATACAGCCAATAAGTAAACCAATTATAATAGATATTAAAGAAGAAAGAATTGATTTTGTTTTTTCATTTTCATACATGTTTTTAGCCCAATTCTTCGTGCCATACTTCTTTGAATGTTTCTTTAATAAAATAAGATATCCTACAAACATTCCAACTAAAATCACAAAGAATCCAAAAATCCATATAAATGTTAATGAATCTCTAATAATCCAAAAAGCTAAAAACTCAAGCAAATATGTAACAAAAATAAAGCCAAATATATAATAAAAATAATTATCTATAAAAGACACAAATCCATTATTTTGTTTTGCTTTTACATTTTGACATAGTTCTAAACTTGCTTTTTTGGAAAAGACCTTACGTGCTAAATAACATAAAAGGACAAATAAGCCAGCTACAACTATTGGAATAATAATTAATGCTAAATATTTCATTTTATTCAGCTCCTTTTTGACTAAACATATTTTTCGCACCAGACATATACAAGCCAAGTTCTTTTGCCGTTACATTTTTTGGATCAAATTCACCTACAATTTTTCCTTCATAGATTACTAAAATGCGATCACTCAAGCTCATTACTTCATCTAGTTCAAGTGATATTAAGAGAATGCCCTTACCTGCATCTCTTTCTTTTATTATTTGTTTATGCACAAATTCAATGGCTCCAACATCTAGTCCTCTTGTAGGTTGTACCGCAATTAAAACTTCATGTTCTCTACTTAATTCTCTACCTATTATGGCCTTTTGTTGATTGCCACCCGACATAGATCTAACAATAGTTACCGGACCTTGTCCACTTCTTACATCGTATTTAGCAATTATTTCTTCACAGTTTTTTCTAATTTTATCTTTTTTTAGAAACCCACCCTTTTGGAATGTTGGCTCAAAATAACGTTGAAGTACCATATTATCTTCAAGTGTAAAATCAAGAATTAAACCATGTTTGTGGCGGTCCTCAGGAATGTGCGATAATCCAAGATTACGTCTACGTGGAATATCTTTATATGCATTTTCATTAATAACATAAGATACCCTTCCGTGACGTGGTTTTTGAAGTCCAGTGATACCATATACAAGTTCACTTTGTCCATTACCTTCAATACCAGCAATACAAACTATTTCTCCGGCCCTAACTTTAAAGCTGACATCATTAACAACTAGTTTTCTTTTTGTTTTAGACCACATTGAAAGGTTTTTTACTTCTAAAACAGTATTACCAGGTTTACATGGTGCTTTTTCAATATTTAAATCTACTTTACGTCCAACCATTAATTCTGATAATTGTTCTTTTGTAACTGAAGCTACATCATAGGTTCCCATGTACTTACCCTTACGAAGAATTGTACAACGATCTGCTACTTGTTTTATTTCATTAAGTTTATGTGTTATGAAAAGAATTGATTTACCACTATTGGCCATTTGTCTCATAATAAATAGTAATTCTTCAATTTCTTGTGGGGTTAATACAGCTGTTGGCTCGTCAAAAATTAAAATGTCGTTATCACGATATAACATTTTTAGAATTTCAACTCTTTGTTGCATTCCAACACTAATGTCTTCAACTTTCGCATCAAGGTCAACCGCAAGTTTATAGTCTTTTGACAATTGCTCAATTTTTTGACGCGCTTTCTTCTTTAAAAGAAATCCACATTTCGTGGTTTCAGCGCCTAATATAATATTATCTAAAACAGTAAAAACATCTATAAGTTGAAAATGTTGATGGACCATTCCAATACCTAATGCATTAGCATCGTTAGGATTATTGATTTTGACAGGTTTTCCATCTTTTAATATTGTTCCACCATCAGGAGTATTAAGACCAAATAGTACTCCCATAAGAGTTGATTTACCCGCTCCATTTTCACCAAGTAGAGCATGAATTTCCCCTTTTTTTAGTTGTAAAGTAACATTATCATTAGCTATTATACCAGGAAATTCTTTTGTTATGTTTAACATTTCGATTATATAATTGTCACTCATATATTCTCCTTTTTTGAAAAAATGGCTACTAAATTACTAGTAGCCATTTAATTTTGCTTTATAAACTATTTAATGTATTCTAATTTAACGTTAGAATAAGTTTTAGTTTCTGCACCTTCAGGATTGTCATCAATAGATACTTTACCAGTCTTTATTTTTTCGAATAGTTCATTGTATTGTTCTACTGAGAAATTCTTTAATGACCATGTATCAGTAGGAAGACTAACTGCATCTTTGTCAGCACCTAATGATGTAGTTGTTCCACCAATTGTACTCCATTTGTCAGTGAAGAATGCATCTAGGGCATCCATTGCACCTTCTCTTAAACCTTTTGTTGCTGATGTAATTACAGTTTCAGATTGAGAAGATTGGTCAACGTCTACACCGATAACTTTTTTACCATTTTCAAGAGCAGCAGTGAATGCACTATTACACATTGAACCACCACAAGCGAAAACAACTTCTGTACCAGTTGAATACCAACCTTTTAATAATGTTACAAGTTCAGGACTTGCTGAGAAGCTTGCACCATATAACCAGCTATATTTCATGTTAACAGTAATTCCTTTTTCTTTTGCTGCATCATTTGCACCTTGAATATAACCATATCCAAATCTTTGACAAGCAGGGTTAGTACCACCGCCGCCGCCTGAGAAGCCAAGTTTAGTATAGCCTTCCATAACTGCAGCATATCCAGCTAAATACCCAGATTGTTCTTCTTTAAATACGATTCCAGCAACATTTGCAAGAGGAGTTCCTACTTCTTCACCTTTATCATTAACTTTGTCAGTTAATGTCCAACCATCAATAAATACAAATTTAACTTCAGGAAGTTCCATAGCAGCTTTTCTTAATGATGATGCTTGCATAAAGCCAGCAGCAACAATAATTTTAGCGCCATTGTCGGCAGCTTTCTTCATTGCATTATATCTATCTTCATCAGTAGCACTATCACCATTTGCAGGTTGATAATATTTATAAGACTTATTATTTTCTTTTCCGTATCTCTTAATACCTTCCCAAGTTCCTTGGTTAAATGATTTGTCTTTTAATTGACCGATATCAGTTACAAAACCAATTTCATATTTTCCATCTGCAGATTCCATAGTGTCAGGAATTGCATCATAATTGTAGCCTTTAGTATTACCTTTATCAGGTTTACAAGAAGCTACACTGAATAAGAACATCACAGCTAAAATAGTTAAAATTACTCTTTTCATATTTTCCTCCATATTTTTTTGTTGGATTTTTCACCAACACAAAGATTATAACAAATCTATTTTTATTTTGCAAGCATTTTATTACTTTTCTATTATTTTTTTTACATTTGCACTATTTTCTTTAATTAAATTAAAGACTTTCGCCAGTGGTTCTCCATCAACTAAAGCATGAGAAACTGTAATATTAAGGGTTAAAGTGTATCTACCATCTTTTTCAGTAAACTTACTCCAACAAATACGCGGAACTGATAACGACTCAATATTACCACTTGGAATTGGATGTGTGAAAGCATTAAATTCAAGCCATGGTAAGCATGTCAAATAAAATACATTATATTCAGTGGTGTTGTAAGCATCAACAACCGTTAATTGAGGTTTTTTCTTTTCGATTTCTTTATGAGCGTCAACATAAAATTTATAATAGTTAAAACACATTTTATTACTACCATTTTCAAAACTGCCTCCTGCCGTTTTAATGGTATAAGTTGGATGAATTACATCATATAAACGAACATCACAATCAACAACCCGTAATCTCATTTCTTCTACTTCATTTAGACTTTTTGACACTATATATAAAAAGTTAATAAAAAATGAAGTTTTGGTTATTTTTGAAAATTTTACTACTTCTGTTACGTCAATAGTTGCATCTATTCCATAACATGGATTTGAGAATGATGAAAACCAGTTGTACTGTTTACTTCTTTTCCAATTTTTTACATCAATTATTCTGTACATAAATTACCTCCTATTTTCAATAATTATTTTATCAAATTTTGAAAGCACTGTAAAGAAAAACATATCATTTTGTAAAATGATATGTCTTCAAGGATGTTATATTTATTCTTTATTAATATTTAAGATTGATACGGCATCTGTAATTGTCTTTTCAAAAGCTTCCATACCATATTTATCAACTTCAGTTTTATTTTTTTCACCATGGGTTAAACAACCGGCACCACCAATACAGCCACCGATACAAGCCATACCTTCAATAAAGTTTGCATCAAGTACATTCTTATTCTTTCTAAGTAAGGCCATCTTGCATTCTTCAATGCCATCACATGGAATTGCTTTTAAAACAAAGTCATTTATGTTAGCTTCTTTTAGTCCTTCTGCCATAGCATCTGATAACCCACCAGAACGTGCGAAGATTCTTCCATAATATGATGCATTATCTAATACATCTTCTTCAAGAGTTGTAATATCAAAATCTCTACTATCAAATAAAGCTTGTAATTCTTCAAATGTTAAAACTTCATCAACATAAGGCTTTACTTCTTCTTGTTGAATTTCCATCTTTTTGGCTGTACAAGGACCAATAAAGACAATTTTACTGTTTGGATCGTTTTGTTTAATATATTTAGAAATAGTTGCCATAGGCGATAGGTTATGTGATAAATATTGCTTTAGATTAGGAAATTCTTTTTTCAAGTAGGCCACAAAGGCAGGACAACAACTACTTGTTAAAAATCCTTTTTCAGCAAGTTCTTTGGCCTCAGACATCGCTACCATATCAGCACCAAGAGCAGCTTCAATAACGGTATAAAAGCCTAAGTTTTTAAGACCCGTTATAACTTGACCTAATTTTGCATAATTAAATTGACTAGAAATTGAAGGAGCTACTACAGCATATACTTTGTATTTAGTATTGTTTTCGCTTTTTTTAATAATGTCAATAACATCAATAATAAATGATTTATCAGTGATTGCTCCAAAAGGACATTGGTATACGCATGCACCACAAGCAATGCATTTATCATTATTAACTTTGGCCTCTTTATTTTCACCCATAGTTATAGCTTTTACTTTACATGCTACTTCACAAGGGCGTTTATAATTATGGATAGCACTATATGGACAAACTTTCGCACAGGCGCCACATTCTACACATTTTGTTTTATCGATTCTTGCGACATGGTTATTATCAAATGAAATAGCACCACGCTTACATGCGGCTTCGCATCTATGAGCTAAACAACCACGACAAGCATTTGTTACATCATATCCACCCATTGGGCATTCATCACAAGCAATGTCTATTACCTCAATTACGTTTGGATTATTGCGATCCCCACCCATTGCTATTTTCACTCTTTCAGCAATAATAGCACGTTCTTTATATACGCAGCAACGCATTGTTGGAACATTACCAGAAATTATTTCTTTCGGAATATCTAAGATATGATCATATAGAGTTTCATTCCAAGCATATCTTGCGACTTCACGCAATACTTCATATTTTATATATTGGACTTTTGTGTCAAACTTTCTCATATATTCACCAATTAAAAGTAACTTACTTTTATCCTTTTACCCATTTGTTTTAAATACTTTGATAATTCCTCAACTAAATTCATTTTTATACTAAAGTTGATTGGTAAGTCTGGATTTTGGTGAGCAGGGTTAATTGCTCTACCTACATAAAAGTTAATGTCCGTAGCTTCTTCAAATAACATTCTACTAATTAAAGAAGCACCATCTTTTTTAAAGCACCAATCATCATATAATTTATTCTCACCAACATAGTCTTTAGCATATTCCACAACCTTATTAATTGTGATAACTCCTTCTGTTACTAAGTCAACGCCTTCAATTGTTGCAGTAGGAGGAATATTTGAATTTTCGAAATTAAGAGATGCAACTAGTGGCTTACCTAAATACTTGGAAACAATTGATGAAGTAGTGCCACCACAAACAATGTGCTTACCTTCTTTTGCGAAGAAAAGGGCCATCATTCTATTGCAGTCATTACGATCAGATGGAGGACCAAACAAAATATTAACCGGTTCTCTTTTTCTAATTTTTACTACACATGCAGTAGCATCATCACCAGGTGCACCACCATATAGTTTATCGCATTCATCAATTAACATTGTTGACATTGTTTTAGCGGTATAACCACCACAATTAATGTCTTTCATATACTCAGCAATATCACTAAGTTTCCAACCAAAATTATAAGCAATACCAATTCCAGCATGAGGACATCCATCACTCATTGCAATTATTACATCATTTTCTTCTAATTTAATTTGTGTTTTATAAATCTTTTTACCACCAATAATTAATTCAGATTTAGGATAGTCATAAATTTCATTATTTCTTAAAAAAATCATCTGAGGATTATCATATTGAATTAATTCAGCACTTTCATTATTTTTGATGTGAATAATGGAAAATGTTGAATATGCAACACCTCTAACTGAACAAATTGGAAGAGTCGCTGCAATCGTATCAACACATGATTCAAGTGATAAACCAGCAGAAATCATTGTCGAAATGATTTTAGAAGTAAGAGTAGAAAGTATACTTGCTTTCACGCCACTACCAAGTCCATCCGCAAGAACTATAATTGTTGAACCATCTTCTTGTTCAATGACATCCATATGGTCACCGCATAACTCTTCTCCTGCGTGATTAATACTTTTATAACCAATATCTGCACATAGATTATTCATTCGTAATTGACTCCTTTAATTTAGTAAGAGCAATTTTTGTTTCCGCTGCTGTTTCACCTAAAAGTGAAGCAATTTCTTGAACAATTCGCATTTGTTTATCAACCACTTTATCGGCAATTTCTACAGTTTGCTTACTTATTGATTCTTTCTTGCTCTTTTCTAGAGTTGCTTCAGTCACATCACGCATAATGCAAATCAATAGGTGATAATTTATATCATAAATAATTGATTGTTCAACATATTTATCGTATTCAGCAAGATAAATTTTTTCATTTTTAATATTTTGTTTAGTATCTAAAACTTTAATGAAAGGCACTGGGTCAAGAATTCTTACAACCTGATCACCTAATATATCAGAATCACTTCTAATATTTAAAATCTTTTTAGCTGCTGAATTAATTTGTTGAACTTCAAATTTTTCATTTAAGACGATTAAACCATTTGGTGTATTACTAACAATACAATCTGAAAAACTTTCAGCCTTTTCCTTTAAATAAGGTAGACACATTGATATTTCAGCTTTACCTTGATAAATAGCAATGGCTTTATCATGACAAGTATTGTATCCACATGAACCACAGTTCAATTCATCACTTTTTTTAGTTTTTCCCATTTGTTTCATTATTTGGGTTATTTCATATTCAGTAGGAATAGCACTTGTAACTTTAATTGGCGCAAAGTTCTTTTGATAGAATAAACTATTTTCTTGAGCTACTTCAAAGTCTTTAGAACCTGCGTACTTGTTAACAAGTAAATAATCCTTTAAATGTGAATTATGATGTTTTTCGATTATTGGACCAGCAATACAACTACCATGACATGCGGACATTTCGATAAAACATTTAGTTATTTTACCTGCTTCAATATCTTTTAAAGCTGCAATACAATTTTCAGTACCATCAACAGACATATAGGCATAACCTGGAGCATCACAAGCCATTGTCTTTAAGATACCACCAGTAGTTGGAAATAATCTTGTTTTACTATGTTCATTTATTTCTTGATCTACTTCTTCTTCAAGTTCAATATGTTCTTCTCTCAACCAGTTTGATAATTCCTCAAAAGTTAAAACACAATCCACAATCCCTTCATATCGGTCGGCTTCATCTTTTTTCGCAACACATGGTCCAATAAATATTGTTTTAGCATCAGGATGACGTTTTTTAATATCGGTACAATGTGCTTGCATAGGACTCATAACATTAGCAAGATACTTTAATTCATTTGGAAAGTACTTTTGAATTAATAAGTTTACAGAATGACAACATGAAGAAATCAAAATGTCATTGAACCCTTCTCTTAAAATTTTATCATACTCATTCTTAACAAAGGTTGCTCCTATTGCCGTTTCCTCTACATCATAAAAGCCTAATTTCTTTAAAGCTTTACGAATAGATTCAATTCCTATACCATCATAATTTGCAATAAATGATGGGGCAATACTAGCAATAACTGGAACATTTAAATTTAAAAGCATCTTTGCTTTTTCAATTCCATCAACTATTTGTTTTGCATCTTGTGGACAAACTACAAAGCATTGACCACATAAAATACATTCATTATCAACAATATGAGCTTGGTTAGCTGGGAATCTAATTGACTTTACTGGACAATGTCTAATACATTTATAACAATTCTTACAATTAGATTTTTTTAAAGTTAAATAACTCGCCATTTTATTCACCTCTTGTTATTTGATAAGGGGAGCGACCTTTTCATCCCATAATTTTTGAATAGTATCTACGGTAATCCCCGTATAGATATCATCATTAATAAAGATTGTCACACCTATACGGTTACATTTACCTGCACAAAAGCTACCTGATAGTAAGATCTTATCACTTAAATTTTCACTTTCAATTTTTTTTGACAAAAATTCAACAATCTCTGGTGCTTTTTTAAGAAAACAAGAACTTCCTATACATACTTTTATTTCAATCATTTCTTTAATCTTCCTAATACTTCTTTTTCAAAAAACTCACTTACAGTTTCAGGAGATACAGAATATAATTCATCATTTACAGTTACACATACTCCACATTGACACTTCCCCATACAGAAAGTACCATTCAATTCTACTTCATCGCCTAAGTTATTTTTTGCAATTAAATATTGTAATTGTTCAACTACTTGTCTTGATCCTTTAATATGGCATGAACTACCGATACATACAGTTACTTTAATCATTTTAATTTCCTCCTAATATTATTCGTAATCTACTACATTAACCCAAGAAAGTAAGAATTCTCTTTCTTTCTCGTTACCTTTAACTGATTGTGAAGCCGCAACAATTGGAAGCCATCTTTGGATATCTTTCTTTGACACATTGCTCTTGTTGCAGTAAACTTCTAAATATTTTTCAGCACCAGTTAAATCACCTGATAACCAGAATAAAAGATATGTTCTTGCGGCATCAGCACAAGGATTTCCTTGTGTCGCATGTGACCAGTCAATGATGTAAGCTTCACCATCATCTGCGATAATAACATTAGATGGGTTGAAATCACCATGACATAAAGCATTACCTTTAGGCATACTTTCTAGACGTGTGTGTAAATCATATTTAGTAGTAGCGTTAATATCAGCTAAATTAATTTTGCGATTCATTTTATCTTTAAGTTTAGTAAGAAGTGGGCAAGTATTAGCTTGAACCATTAGTTGTAATTCAACAAATTTAGCCATATACTCATCTTTTTTCTTAGGGAATTTTTCCATTAATTGTGCTAATGTACTACCCTTTATGAACTCAGTAACGATAGCCCATTTTCCATCTACCATCGATATTTCTTTAATCTTTGGAACGTTAATATCTAATTCTTCAACTCTTGCTTGGTTTAAAGCTTCGTTTAAAATATCAGCTTTTGAGTAGTTTTCATTGAATACTTTAACACATTTATCACCATCTCTATAGATAGTTTTCGCATTTCTAACAGCTATAATTTTTTCTAGATTCATACTTTTTTCCTCGCTTTCTATTTAACTATTCTCTTATCTTTTTTATAAAGTTTTTTAAAATCATTCTTATCTTCAGGAATGAAATCATTCTCATCTTGAGTTGGAACAGCTTTTTCAACAAATGTTTTACCATAATATGCATTTAGGTACATTTGTTTAATTTCACTCATTAGTGGATATCGAGGGTTAGCACCTGTGCATTGGTCATCAAATGCTTGTTCAACCATTGCATCTAGACGATCTAAGAAATCTTTTTCATCAGGTACATAATCTTTAATTGTAGGTTTAATACCAATTTTAACTTTTAATTCATCAATAGCTTTAATTAAATTGTCAACTTTTTCTTGGTCAGTATTACCACCAAAGCCTAAAGCTTCACTTACTTCAGCATAACGTCTTAATGTATGTGGATGATCATATTGAGGGAAAGTACCCATCTTGGCAGGAACTTCTGCTGAATTAAATCTAATTACTTCATCAATCATTAGTGCATTTGCGATACCATGAGGTAAATGATGGAAAGCACCAAGTTTATGAGCCATAGAGTGACAAACCCCTAGGAAAGCATTTGCAAAAGCCATACCTGCCATTGTTGCAGCATTAGCCATTTTTTCACGTGCTTCTGGGTCATGTGGACCATCATTGTATGCTCTAGGTAGATATTCAAATATTACTTTTAATGATTGAATAGCTAAACCATCAGTATAGTCAGTTGCCATAAGTGATGCATAAGCTTCAAGACAGTGTGTAACAGCATCAATACCAGATGCAGATGTTAAGCCTTTAGGAGCTGTCATATGGAAGTCAGCATCAACAATTGCCATCTTAGGTAATAATTCATAATCAGCAAGTGGATATTTAACACCTGTTGCCTCATCAGTAATAACCGCAAATGGAGTTACTTCTGAGCCAGTACCAGCTGATGTAGGGATAGCGATAAAGTATGCTTTTTCACCCATCTTAGGGAATGTATAAATACGTTTACGAATATCCATGAAACGCATTGCCATATCTAAGAAGTCTACTTCTGGATGTTCATATAATACCCACATAATCTTTGCAGCATCCATAGCAGAACCGCCACCTAAAGCAATAATGCAGTCAGGCTTGAATGATGTCATTTGTTCAGCACCACGTTTTGCACATGCAAGTGTTGGGTCAGGTTCTACATCAAAGAATACAGCATATTCCATATCCATTTCTTTTAATTTTTCAATAATTGGGTTTGCATTACCATTAGTATATAGGAATTTATCAGTTACGATAAATGCACGTTTTTTATTCATTACATGTTTTAATTCATCTAAGGCAACTGGTAAGCAGCCTTTCTTAATATAGACTTTTTCTGGAGCTCTAAACCAAAGCATATTTTCCCTTCTTTCGGCAATAGTTTTAATATTGATTAAGTGTTTTACACCAACGTTTTCCGAAACACTGTTTCCACCCCATGAACCACAACCTAAAGTTAGTGATGGTGCAAGTTTAAAGTTATAAATGTCACCAATACCGCCTTGAGATGAAGGAGTATTAACAAGAATACGACAAGTTTTCATTCTTTCTGAGAATTCTTTAAGTTTTTCTTGTTCAGTTATTGTATTTAAATAAATTGAAGAAGTGTGACCATATCCACCATCAGCAATTAATCTTTCAGCTTTTTGGAAGGCATCTTCAATGTCTTTCGCATGATACATTGCTAGAACTGGTGATAGTTTTTCATGAGCAAATTCTTCTGATAAATCAACTGATTCAACTTCACCAATTAAAATCTTAGTACCTTCTGGAACATTAACATGAGCCAAACTAGCAATTGTTGCGGCTGATTGACCTACGATTTTAGCATTTAAAGCACCATTAATAATAATTGTCTTACGTACTTTATTTAGTTCTTCTTCATTTAAGAAATAGCAGCCACGATTCATAAATTCAGCTTTAACGGCATCATAAACGCCATCTAAAACGATTACTGATTGTTCAGATGCACAAATCATACCATTATCAAAAGTTTTTGAATGAATGATTGAGTTAACTGCAAGTACGATGTCTGCACTGTCATCAATGATAGCAGGAGTGTTACCAGCACCAACACCAACGGCAGGTTTACCAGATGAATAAGCAGCTCTAACCATACCAGGTCCACCAGTAGCAAGAATAATATCGGCTTCTTTCATAACTGTATTTGTAAGTTCAAGACTTGGAACATCAATCCAGCCAATGATTCCTTCAGGGGCACCAGCAGCAACGGCAGCTTCTAGTACTATTTTTGCGGCAGCAATTGTTGATTTTTTAGCTCTTGGATGTGGGCTAATAATAATACCATTTCTAGTCTTTAATGCAAGTAATGATTTGAAGATTGCAGTTGAAGTTGGATTTGTTGTTGGAATAACTGCAGCAATAACTCCGATTGGTTCTGCTACTTTTTTAATACCATAAGCTTTGTCTTCTTCAATAACACCACAAGTTTTTTCATAGCGATATTTATTGTAAATATACTCTGAAGCATAATGGTTTTTAATAACTTTATCCTCTACAACACCCATCCCTGTTTCCTCTACTGCCATTTTAGCAAGTTCAATACGTGCCTTATTTGCAGCAAGAGAAGCTGCTAAAAAGATTTTATCAACTTGTTCTTGTGTGTAAGTTGCATACTTCTTTTGAGCATTTCTAATTTCAGCAAGTCTTTGTGATAGTGTTTCTAAACTATCAACTACTAAATAATCTTTTTTCATAACCTTTGTTCTCCTTTTTAATTATTATTTATTTCAACTGCAAGCATTGTTAATAACGATGTTATATCAACATTTTTCACATTTATTTTTTCATCTACATCTAATTTTTGATTTGTAAAATTTAGAATGCCTTTAATTCCACTACCAGCAATTAATTGGCATACTTCTTTTGCACTATCTGATGAAACAGCTAGTACTCCAATTTTGACATTATTTTCCGTACAAAATTTTTGAACATTGTCGATGGACTGTACTTGAAGATTTCCAAAAGCTTTGCCAATTTTATTTTTGTCATTATCAAAGATACCTATTATCTTAAAGCCTTGGTCTTTAAAGCCTTGATACTTGACTAATGCTTCGCCAATTTTTCCTGCTCCAACTACAATCACATTTGTTACGTCGTCAGTTCGAACCAAGCGTTCTAAATCGGTTTTTAACTCTTCAGTTACATACCCTATTTTAGGTTTGCCATTACCGGAAATTAAGTTTAAGTCTTTTCTAACTTGTACTTCACCAAGATTTAAATCGGTTGCCATCATTTTGGAAGATACCATTTTTACATCAAGGTTTACAAGTTGATTTAAATAATTAAGATATAGTGGAATTCTTTCAACCACTGATCTTGGTATTTTCTTATTACACATATAAAAAGCATCCTTTCTACAAATATTATACCAAAAAATAAAATATTTGTAAAATACTTAAAAAGTATATCGATATATCATTATCGATATACTAGTATTTATTTATAACTATTTTTACGTTTACTCTCACAAAGTTTGGTTATAAATTCATTATCTAGGTTACTTAATACATATGATTTTCGGTATATTAAAACATCTTTATATTTTTTAACATTATCAGCACATGCTCTTTGAATTAATCCATATCGTTTAAGTGTAATTTCTGGTATTGGTGATACCCACATAAAAGTATTAGCATTACTTGCTAAAAGTTCAAACTGACTAGCTCGTTCGAAAACAAAGATTCTTTTATTAATACCTTCACTAAAGACACTCTTAGATACTTCAGTAACAGGAAGAGAAGGAACATATGGATCACCATGAGCAATTTCCATCAAGTCTTTTAAGTCTTGTTGCGTAATCTCAGTTAGTTTTGCTAAAGGGCTATTATTATTGAATACTAAAACATAATTAAATTCATTAATTAGTTCATAATTTAATTCTTTTTTATCAAATAATTCCTTAAAATATTTATCATGTTCAGCATAATATCTAACTATACCTAATTTATAATTCTCTTCCATAATATTATGAATTACCCGATAAGCATTTGTTTCTTTATAAAAAGCTTCAATATTATCAATATTATTTAACGTTTTAGAAAATTCCACAAAAGCATTAGAAACATAACTGGCTCTTGGTACGGCAATTGAAAAAACGTTTTTCTTTTGTTGACCTTTAAATATTTTTTCCATTTCATCAAACTGATTTAATAGTCTTTTACTATATTCAACTAAACGTTCACCATCAGGGGTTAGGGCAATTCCTTTTTTTGTACGTTCAAAAATTGTAATACCAAGATCACTTTCCAAGTCTTTTATGGCTCTAGAAACATTGGGTTGAGCAACATAAAGTCGCTCGGCAGCTTTACTAATTGAACCTGTTTCTGAAACCGCGATTGCATACTTTAAGTGTAAAATATTCATATGTGTAATCTCCTAACATTCAAATTTATTGATAATATTTCCTTCTAGGTCCTTCCAATAAAAGACTTTATCAACAGCTACCATGTAACCATGATAACTATTCTCTTTAGGAATTGAGACAGAACCTGGATTCATGTGTACATAATTATCATACTTATCACATTTTTGAACATGCGTATGACCTGAAAGTACAACATTAATTCCTTTAAAAGGAATGTTTTCTACATCATATAAGTGTCCGTGTGTGGCAAAAATCGTTAAATCGTTAATTGTTAAAATCATATAATCTGCCACTATTGGAAACTCTAAAACCATTTGGTCTACTTCACTGTCACAGTTTCCTCTTACACTAATAATTTTATCTTTATATTCATTAAGTAATTTAATTAATTCTTTTGGGTTATAATCATTCGGTAAATCATTACGAGGGCCATGATATAGGATATCCCCTAAAAAAACAATCTTATCAGGTGCTTCTTTTTGTATTTGTTCTATTAATTTTTTTCCATAATAAAGTGATCCGTGGATATCTGATGCAATTAACCATTTCATATTTTTACTTTATCTCCTAACTTATATATTTTACCATATTATTAAATGAATTGCAATTATTAAGAAAAAATAACCTCTATATTGAGAGGCTATTTTCCAAGTTATTATTTATATTTTTCTATTATGGTTTTTTCACTAAAAGTATCAGATTCATATTCCGTTTTTTCATAAACATATACTTTTAAATTTTCTGGTTTTTTTACCATAAAGGCTTGCGAGCTTATGTATTTAAGCGATTTAGGCAAAACAATTTCGCCACATAAACCTGACTGTTGAAAAGCAGCGTATCTAATTTCTTCTAATCCTTCCACAAATTTTACGGTTTTTAAACTTTCTTTAAAGACAAATGTAGCAGACTCAATTACTTTTAAGTTTTTACCTAAGGTTATTTCTTTTAATTTACTACAGTTCATTAAAGCATTAGGACTAATTTCAATTACTTTGTCATCTATTAAAAGTTTAGTACAAACATTAGGAACTTTAGTAACCAAATAGCCCTTACCAAGTCTAGTTTTTTCACATATATCAAGAATGTTATACACTTTATTAGGATCTTCTTTTTGATCTTTTGGTTCTTCTACTTTGGTTTTGACGGTATTTTTTGTTTTAGTTTCTGTTTTTGTAACTTTTGATGGTGTACTTTCATTTGGCACCTCAACATAAACAAATGGTTTAAATTTATGTGTGCGAGTAGGTAAATCTAATTTTTTCCATAGTAAATCTAAATCTTTTTCGGTAAGATCTTCTTCATATTCTTTCATTGCATTATCCATAATTAGATTAAATTCACTATTCCAACCATTTTGATTAAACTTTTCATATCTTGAAACAAAGTAATCGTTTACTAAAAATATACAAAAATTAGCGATAGTATATAGTCTATCATCAAACGGCTTACGATATCTATCATTATTTATAGTACGATCAACTTCAATTTGTTTACTATATTCATGCAATTCTAAATCTTTATTATTATATGTATTTTTAATAAACTCCTCATTATTTATCAAAAAAGTAGTTAACATATCTCTTTTGACATTTAATTGTTCATTAACAATATAAGATGTGCGTATACTTTTTACATCATTTTCGATAAGATATGAGTAATAGTATAAACTAAGATCAACTGCTTTATTATAATTATCATGTATTTTTTTGAAGTTTTCTAAATGCTCTTTTAATTTAGGGTATTTTTCAGGTCTTATATATGATTTATTTTGAGGTGGGTTAATACTGCCTGTCATCATGTTAGTCATTTTACAAGCAGTTCCATAATCTAATCCCGTAGAGCAAAATTCATGAAGAAGATATTCATTAAGTGTACTTTCATAACTTAAATATTTGTTATAATAGTTTTGTTTTTTATTATAATAATTAAAGGCATTCTCATGTCTTCTAATGATTGTACCATATGAAGTAATGAAGCCTTGGATTTGTTTCATTGTTAAACTACTACTATCCCATAGTAATTTTTTCTTTGGTTCGTTTTTAAATTTAGTAATATCATCATTAAATTCTAGTTTAATGAATTTATTATATCTTGCATCCATATCCAAATAATACCATAAAGAGGTAATCTTAGATTCTAGGGTTGAACCAGTTGCATTTATTCCTTCACTATCTAAATACATCTTACAAGCATTATCTATAGCTATATTAAAATCACTTGTGTTACTTTTTTTAGCAATATATGTTTTTATTATTTTACAATAGCAACCAGATATTTTTTTGCATAAATCACAAGTTTTTTTGAGATTAACTCTATTTGAAAAATACCATTTCCGATTTCTGTCGGTATCTTCTTCAGGATTTTTTGTCCAATCTAACATAAAATTAATTTCAATTTCTATGTCGTCTATTGCTTTTGCTAAATCATCAAATTCACGACTTTGCATATTGATATCTTTTAGTGCCCATTTAAGTAGGGGAATTGTTATATGTAAATATGTGTGTAATGCTTTTCCTAGTTCTAGGGTTGCTTTCTTAAATGAATTACTAGTGTAATTATTATAAGCCTTTGTTTCATTTAAAGCAGTTCGTCAACATGTTTTGTGGATGCAAGAGCAAAATACATAGTCTTAGTATAATACTCTAATCTTTTTTTATCAATACTCATAAGCATCTCCTTAAGTTAATATTTATAGTATTACCATTTTACAATATTATTAGAAATTCAGCAACAAATATGAATAATATTATTAATACTTATTTAGTTTGTTGATTGTAACAATTTATTAGCTGTTAAATCCATAAGGATTGCTCCCATAGGTGCGAACATTATAATAGCAATTACTGATATTGTAAGTACTAAACTTGCATAATCTTGATTAATATTACTAATTCCAATTAATGATGGAATTCTTATCCTTTTTAAACAAACAATTTATAATAATGCATGATAACATTGTTACCACAATGCTAATTAACATAAAACCCTCCTAAAAAATTAAAAAAGCTAACGACACTACTGGCTTATTCACCAGATGTCATTAGCATTATTATGCGGTTTTGTATTTAACTATAAATACAAGGAAGCACATCATTTCCTATAATATTAAATTTTATTATTTAACAGTTGGGCCTGCTTTAACTAAAGCTTTACCAGCTGGGTTACCTTCATATTTAGCGAAATTCTTAACGAATCTGCTTGCTAAATCTTGAGCTTTTTCTTCCCATTTAGATGGATCAGCATAAGTATCACGTGGATCCAAAATCTTAGGATCAACACCTGGAAGAGCTGTAGGTACTTCAAAATTGAAATGAGGAATCATCTTAGTAGGAGCATTTAGAATGTCACCATTAAGAATTGCATCAATAATACCACGAGTATCACGAATGGAAATACGTTTACCAGTTCCATTCCAACCAGTATTAACAAGATAAGCTTTCGCTCCACTCATTTGCATCTTCTTTACCAATTCTTCTGCATATTTAGTAGGATGTAATTCTAGGAATGCTTGACCGAAACATGCTGAGAAAGTTGGAGTAGGTTCAGTAATACCACGTTCAGTACCAGCAAGTTTTGCAGTAAAACCAGATAAGAAATAATATTGAGTTTGTTCAGGTGTTAAAATTGATACTGGAGGAAGTACTCCAAATGCATCAGCAGAAAGGAAGATAACGTTCTTTGCTGCTGGAGCTGATGATATTGGACGAACAATATTCTTAATGTGATCAATTGGATATGATACACGTGTGTTTTCAGTTACGCTCTTATCAGCGAAATCAATTTTTCCATCTTTATCTAATGTAACATTTTCAAGTAATGCATTACGTTTAATTGCATTGTAGATATCAGGTTCAGATTCTTTGTCAAGGTTAATAACTTTCGCATAGCATCCACCTTCAAAATTGAAGACACCATTGTCATCCCATCCGTGTTCATCATCGCCGATTAATAAACGTTTAGGATCAGTTGATAAAGTTGTTTTACCAGTTCCTGATAGACCGAAGAAAATAGCAGTATTTTTACCTTCCATATCAGTATTAGCTGAACAATGCATTGATGCAATACCTTTTAGTGGTAAATAGTAGTTCATCATTGAGAACATGCCTTTTTTCATTTCGCCACCATACCAAGTATTGATAATAACTTGTTCACGACTAGTAATATTAAACATTACACAAGTTTCTGAATTTAAGCCTAATTCTTTATAATTTTCAACTCTTGCTTTAGATGCATTATAAACGATGAAGTCAGGTTCAAAGTTTTCTAATTCTTCAGCAGTTGGTTTAATAAACATATTTCTAATAAAATGAGCTTGCCAAGCAACTTCAACGATAAAACGTACAGCCATACGAGTGTCTTTATTAGCACCACAGAAAGCATCAACTACAAATAAACGTTTATTTGAAAGTTCCCTTAAAGCTAATTTTTTAACTTCAGCCCAAGTAGCCTCACTTGCAGGATGATTATCATTTTTGTATTCATCTGAAGTCCACCAAACTGTGCCTTTAGAGTTTTCATCCACTACAATGTATTTGTCCTTAGGAGAACGACCAGTATAAATGCCTGTCATTACATTTACAGCACCAAGTTCACTTACTTGACCTTTTTCATAACCTTCAAGAGTTGGTTTAGTTTCTTCTTCAAAAAGCATTTCATAAGATGGATTATAGACGATTTCTTTTACGCCATTAATACCATATTTTGATAAATCTATATTTTTCATGTATTCCTCCTATTAAGTTACAAAAATTGCAACTTTTCTTCCAATTATATTATATCATCATTTTTCTTTTTTTTCAAATATTAGAATTTTATTTTTAAATGATAACGTTTTCACGTTTTTGCATGAATAAAAAAGAAAAAGGTTGTCACCAACCCATTTAAATTTATATCAAACTAATTTTTAATCAATTTTGAACCACCTGATAATTTTTTATTTTCAATATTAGGATTACCTGAATAATACATTTTACTTGAACCAGATAATTCAACACTTATTTTATTATTAACGGTAATTTCTAAATATGAGGCACCACTTGCTTCTACTTTTGCCTCATTTACAATAAATAAATGATCCATTAATTTAGAGGCGCCTGATAAAGTAGCATTTAGTTTTTCCGTTTTACCAGTTAATTCTAGTCTTGATGCGCCTGAAAGGGTCGCATTCATAGTTTTACTTTCGACATCCTTAAATACTCCATTTGATGCACCCGATAGAACTAACTTAAAATTTTCCATCTTTAAATCTTTTCCCTCAATTGTTGAGGCACCTGAAAGTGTAGCCTCGAGACTATTAATTTTTCCATTTCCTAATATAGCAACATTACTGGCATCAAACATAGCTATTGTTAACGTTTCGATATCTTCTTCTATATCAATTGAAGCATTAATGTAATATAAGAAATAACTTTCAAGATTATATCCATATACATTAATTGTGACTTCGTTTGTAGCATATTTTTCGTTTTTCCCACCAATTATTTCTATTTTATTATTATCACTTGTAACATTTATGTAATCAAATAATCTTTCTTGAGCAGTAATAGTAATAAGCTCTTCTTCTGATGAAATAATATTTAAAGTAGTTTTAGTTGAGTTAGCATTCTTTAAATATACATCTTTTATTTCTAAAATAGTTCCTTTTATATCTTTATATTCTTTAGTTATAACATCTCCAGTTATTTTAACTTCATGTTTAGTTAAAGTAATATTACATGATGTTAAAACAAGAAGCATACATAAACTTATTAAAGTCATTATTTTTTTCATTTTCATACCTCAAAACAATAATTTGCGTTATGATTATACCAAATTATGCAAAAAAGAGCAAGGAAAAAGTCAGTTTAAAACTGACTTATACTCTTATTACTTAAAATCTTTAACTGCTTGATCAGAACCGTAAATTACCCATTTACCAGCTACTACAGCACCTGATTCGTAACCATTCTTTTTAGCGTAATCTTGAACTTTAGAACTTGAATCTTTAGCTTGTGATTTTTCAGCAAATAATATAGCTACTAGTGATTCAGCATTTTTGTCATCTTTAGATTTTGAACATGTTAAAACTGTTTCAACACCATTAACACCTAGTAATTTTAAAGCTGCAGGAATGATGGTACCATCTGTAACAACAGTATAGCCTTTACCTTCCATTTTTTCTCTTCCAGCTGCAGCATCTTTAGGTGCACATGAAACTAGTGTAAATAAAAATGCCACAACTAATAAAATTGATGATAATCTAAGTACTTTTTTCATTTTAATAATCTCCTTCCTCTTTTTTATAATATAATTATACTCTTTTTATTCACAAAAATCAATACTATTTTTATTATTATGCATTTTTTATAGGCTAGGAAGCACATAGATAAATTATTATTTTTTACAATTCACTAGTTGCTATATCATTATTTATAACTATTTCCAAATTACCATTTCTAATACGTAATTCATCAACCATTTTCTTCTCTTTTTTAATATCATTTAAATAAACTTGATATGTTAGCTTAAATAGACTTCCCAAATTTGTGATTTTAAAATTAATTAATTCATATTTACTAGTATATTTTTTTAATATTTCATCAAATACATTAGTGTAATCCAAATCTTCGGGAATAGTTATTTTTCTAAATTAAGCATTATTTTCTAGTTTTTTGGGAGTATGATAAATGTACTTAATAACTCCAAAAAGCATAATGATGACGGCGAAGCTCCACGCAACTGGGTCCGCAAAAGCTAATCCTAAAACCGATGATTTAGAGGCATTAATATCAATTGGACCACCATTTATAAGTGATGGTAAAATCAAGCATACTAAAACTCTTGCGATTAACTCGCCAACACCTGCTAAAAATGGATATATTGCTTTTCCAATTCCTTGAAGACTATTTCTAAATACAAATAAAGTTCCTAAAATAAAGTATAGTGACAAATCACAATATAAATACCTATTACCATAAAAAATAGTCATTTCATTTATTTTTTCAGGCGAATAAAACATTCTCATATAACATCCATTTATTGTAAGCAATAATCCAGCACCTGCAAATATTACGTATTCAATAAGCATAATGATTAGAGCTTGTTTGACTCCACTTCTTATTCTTATATAATTTCCAGCTCCATTATTTTGAGCACAATATGAAAGCATTGCGGTACCTAAAGCATTAAATGGACACATTAAAAAGCTATTCAATTTATTGGCAGCACCAAAACCATTTTGGGCACACGCCGAAATTACCTCACCGGTACTTGCTGTATCAAACTTAACAATGACGGCTTGCACAACAATCAATCCCACCGCAAGTACAGAAAATTGAAAAGCAAGTGGCAATCCAAGTTTTAAGTGATATCCCATAAATTTAAAATCACGCTTAAAATGAGATAGTTTTAGACGATATTTAGGATATTTAATAAATGTATAAATAAAACATGAAACAGCCGAAAGAGCTTGGGCAATTACAGTTGCGATGGCGGCACCAAAAACTCCCCACTTAAATACAGCCACAAACAATATATCAATTATGATATTTAGAATTGTCGAAACTATTAAAAAGACAAGTGGCGTAAATGAATCACCAATACTTCTTAAAAACGAACAAATCAAATTATAAAATATTTGAGCAATAGTGCCTAAAAAGATAACCATTACATAAAGCCTTGCGGAAGCATAAATTTCATTTTGAACAGGATTTGAAGAACTAGTTAATCCGATTAGTTTTAGTAATGGATTAATCATTATACAAGCAATAATTGTCATTATAATGCTAATATAAAATGATAACTTTATTTGCATTGCGAAAGACTTTCTTACACCTTCTTCGTCTTTTTGGCCTATTTTATTAGAAGTTACCACTGAAAAGCCCGCTGTACAACCAAATGAAAATTGTAGTACAATAAAAACAATATTAGTTGTATTGTTAACTCCAGCTACTTGATTGCTATTTAAATATTGGCCACAAATTATTGCATCCGTTATCGTATAAATTTGTTGAAATAAATAACTAAGTAAAATGGGAAAAGAAAACCATAAAATTACTTTCCAAATACATCCTTTAGTTAAATCAATTGGTGAAAATAATTTTTTTAATTTATTCATATTTCATCCCTCTATTTTGTAGTAATATTCTAGCACAACTACTAATTCTTTACAAGCATTAATATTATGAATACGATTACACAAATTTACAATAAAATAAAAACACCAGATTATACATCTGGCATTCATATTAGTCTACTGGTTCATATTCAATTTGCTTTCTAATTGCTTTTGGAGTATCCTCGTCAAAGCTTAATTTAACATCACCATATGGGGTTATTAATTTATTCAATTGTTTCTCTGATACATAATAGATGAAAAATAGAAGTCTAACTGGTTTTGCATCATCAGCTGGATGATCATATGTTTCACATATTTTAACATCTTTATCTATTGCGAAAAATTGTTCCATGTATGGAACTTGCCAATTACTTTCTTCATCTCCTTCTATAGGAGAAGCAAACTCACATAAATCAATATTTTTATATTCATCATCAATAGTTAAATCAACTAAATATAAATCATCTGAATATCTATAACATTTTTGTCTTAAAATTTTACTTTTTGTCATTTATTAATCCCCTTTCCCCTTTCATAATTACAAGTTATTTATAATTCAATTCAAAATCTTTTTATATAAATGTTTTTAAACATTTAATGCTTAGTATTTTTGTATATTATCAATTACTAATACCATTAAATCCGATTGTTCATAGCGATTATGGCCAGGTATACTTTTCTTGTATTTCCAACATTTAATCGCATCTTCTAATGATTTTCCATGGTTATTCTCAAAAAAAGCACGTATATAAGCATTATATTCAAATTGTTTATCAATTGTGGTTTTACTATTTTTCTTTTTTTCTAGTATTTGATAATATGCCTTTACCGCATCACCGTATGACTTCCCTGCGTTTTCTTTTAACCATTTCTGAAATAATACATTAAATGAAAAACTATTTCCAATTTTTTCTTTAAAGAAAGTTCGGTGTATTTGTGAACATACGATATTTGGCTCAATTATTGTGTTTTCATCAATTATTTTTACATCATTTTTAACTACTTTTTTTATGATTGGTTCTAGTATTTTTCTTGTACTTAAAAAATATGAAACTCTAGTAGTTAATTCAGATTTATTGCCTATAGCTGGAATATTGTTTTCTTTACAAAAAGTTACTAATTCTTCTTTAGAATAATAATAATTTCGAAAAGTTTCTTCATCCAGTTCTTTAGTTAGATTTGGTCGTTTACTCATATTCATTACTTACTTCAATAAATATTGGTTTAGGACCCGAATAAACAATAGTGATTCCATCTATCAAGATTTCCTTCTCAATTGCTGGGTAATCGGTAAAAGAATCTTTTATTGTTAAAACGTAGTTTATTTCATTACTCCAATATACATTAACAATGACATCACTTAGTGTTGCATCACTATGTGTTTTCTTTAATTCATTTAAATATTGTTGTTTTATAATTAGTAAATATTTATCATCTATTTCTTGTACTCGGTTATTACTGCCATCAAAAATATTTGCAATGTCTTGTAATTGTTTGTTATTGATTTTGCTATTTTCATAGGCTTCTTCAATACTAGTTGCATTCATTTTTATATCATCACTTTCTGTTTCAAAATAATATATAAATCTTTCACTAGTTATTAAACATTCACCATTTAGAGGTGCATCTATTTTTTCAAAAGTACCATCCATTTTTACTAAAGCCATACCTTCAATTTGTGATATTTTCATTTCCTTAACAAATCTAGAGTCATTGCTAGTATAATGAGTATGATGTCCATAATGCGTATAATCTGTACAATCTATATGCTCTATGTACTTTAGGTCTATTATATCTTTTTCTGAATCAATTGAAATAACCGCATTTTTAGCATTCGTATATACTAATGGTCCTCCGCAGCCAGGATCTATTTGATAGAAATTCGTATACGCTTTATACAAGTTATTATCCACTACTTCCTCCATTATTGGAAAATAGTTATGAACAAATGTACCTCTTAAAAAAGCATTAAATTTACTACGGTATGCTTCAAACCCTTCTTTTGAAATTGTTTTTTTACTGCTAAAAGAATACCTATAATTATTATAATTAAAGTTTAAATAATGTACCTTATTATAAACGCTTAATTTGCCAGATACAATATCATTATTGTCAAATGTGATTTTAACATTTACAGTATTACCATTTTTATTTTTTTCATATACTAGAGTTCCAGTTAATTCCTCTCCACCAATTGTCGTAAAATTAACTTCATTGTTTCTATCAATTTTTATTGTATACATCCCATTATAACTTTCATTAAAAGGATTTTCTATATTTGGTAGTTCATCAGTAGTATACCAATTATTATATAGCATTTCTACATTTGGGCGTTCAACTGTATTAAAATTACATCCTGATAAGCCTAAACAAGTTACAAATAAAAATATACCTAATAATATTTTTTTCATCATACTTACCTCCTTAATTTTTACATGATCATTATATCAGTTTTTAAAGTAAAAAGCAATAATTATGAGTCAAATCAAAATTGACTATTACTTATTATATGATATTTCTAAAGATACAATTTTTATGTGTGATCATATAATAAAAAGGATTTGTGATTAAATGCACGAATCCTTTTTTTCCTTCGTATCATAATAATACTACCATATTAATACAGAAGAAACATTAACATTATACACTAAAAATATTAAATTATTTATTTAATGTGTTTTTAGTTGTATATTAATATTTATTAATTAATCTTATAAAATCTGGATTATTAGAATATTTATTATATGAAGTTGAATCTTTTATTTGTTCTTTAATTAATTCAACATGACTCAATTCATTACTATAATTAAACTTTGCAAGATTATATCCATAACCTTTTACTAAAACACTTTTGTGAGTTAACTCTTTTCCTTCATTTTGGAGTTCATCTCTTTCTTTAGCGTATTCAAATGCATATTCCAAATTTTTTAGTGTTTCTTCTTTGTTGTTTAAATAGGCATATGCTTCGGCTATAACATTATATGCATAAGCAACGTGCCAATTATAAAAGTATAAATCATCATTATCAAAGATGGCATTTAAAATTTTAATTTCTTTTTGTCTTGCTTCAATTCTATCTTTTGGAGTTAATCGCATTGTACCAATTGTAAAATGAAATAATTCCACTAGTGTTGTAATATATTCTGCACACTTTATGTTTCGTTCATCACCTTTAACTAATTCTAGTATCAAATAATCTTTGGTAGTAAATGATCCCGGTAATTTTTCAACAACTTTTTTAGCTTTATCTACTTCACCTATCCAATCATATACGAAACATAGTGTATTAATAGCACTATATCTATATTCATCAATGTTACATTTATCTAGTATATTATTTCCAAGTTCAATTGCTTTTTGTTGATAATATTCATCAGTCTTTTC